>ENA-OPVH01000083-OPVH01000083.1-human-gut-metagenome-genome-assembly--contig:-NODE-83-length-71887-cov-8.224621_pt1 | contig 71887 bp, 76 predicted proteins | sample MGYA00241494_ERZ501980 | MGnify/ENA primary metagenome ERZ501980 (study PRJEB25962, sample SAMEA1964914) | human gut metagenome | biome: human gut; feature: human-associated habitat; material: faeces... | reverse complement strand
ACAAATAACTATTTTAGCAAGCGATAATAATATAATAGGTATAACGAAATTAGATGATCAAAAATTAATTGGAGGTACGAATGAGTAAGTATTGCATGATTGAAGTAGTTGGAATTGGAAAAATTTAGAGTTATACAAGATCAAAAATATATTTCTTCAATGGATGAATTTTATAGTAAATATTTAAAAGAAACAAAAATGATAGAAAAGGGAAGTGAAAGTAATGAATGAAAATATAACAAAAATTAACTATTATCCAGGACATATGGCTAAAACAAAAAGACAAATACTTGAAAATATTAATCTGATTGATATTGTTTATGTAGTTGTTGATGCAAGATGTCCAGTGTCTACGATGATAAAGGATATAAATGAAATTATAAAGGGTAAAACTAAAATTTTAGTTATGACTAAAAAAGATTTATGTGATGAAAAGAAAACAAATATTTTTGTAGAGTTTTATAAAAAGTCTGGTTATGAAGTAGTACTTCTTGATTTAAAAAATAATAAAGATTTTAAGAAATTATTTGATATTACTAAAAAATGTACTTCATATATTCAAGAAAAAAGAAAAAGTAAAGGCTTAAAAGAAAAAGAAATTAAAGCTTTAGTAATAGGTATTCCTAATGTAGGTAAATCAACTTTAATTAATAATATGGTTGGTAAAAAAGTTCAAAATGTTGGTAATAAACCAGGTGTAACTAAAAACTTAAATTTTTTACCTACAAAATATGGTATAACACTTTTAGATTCTCCGGGAATATTATGGCCAAAACTTGATAATATTGAGCATGCTTATAATATGGCCACTATTGGTTCAATTAAAAAAGAAGTATTAAATATATCTGATATTGGTATGTACATAATTAACTTCTATCTTAAAAGCTATCCAAACATTTTAAAAGATATTTATAAAACATCAGAAACAGATGCAATTGAGGTATTTGATAATTTATCTTTAAAATGGGGATTTACAAAAAATGGTGAAACAGACTTTACAAAAGTTAGTGAAAGACTATATAATGATATTATTGGAGGAAAAATAAAAGGAATTACACTAGATGAAGAAAAGACAGATAATTAGTATTTTAAATGATTTAAATATAGATAAAGATAAATATATAATTACAGGTGAAACTGCTCTTACTATTTACGGCATAATAAAAGAATGTGATTATATATTTTTAATGTGTAGTGAAAGTATTGATAATGAATTTATTAAAGTTATAAATAAAACTTGTAATTTTGAATTAGTTCATAATTTTAAAGTAGAATCTTTAGAATCACTTTTTGCTAAAGAGAAAAATAAAACTTTAAAAAGAAAAATTGAAGATTTAATCCTTATAAAAGATAATCATCACTTTGAAAATGAATTATATAATAAGGGTTATAAATTAATTGCAGGTACTGATGAAGCAGGAAGGGGACCTTTATGCGGACCAGTGGTTGCCGCAGCAGTAATACTTCCTCATAACTATGAACTTTCTGGGTTAACTGATTCAAAAAAACTTACAGAAAAGCAAAGAGAAAAATATTTTGAAATTATAAAAAATGATGCTATCAGTTATAGTATAAGTATAATTGATAATAAAAAAATAGATGAAATAAATATTTTGGAAGCATCAAGACTTGGTATGAATACAGCAGTGGATAATCTAAAAGTTAAACCAGATTTTATAATAACAGATGCAATGGATTTAAGAAGAGAAAACTCTTTAGGAATAATTAAGGGAGATGCTAAAAGTATTACTATAGCGGCAGCATCAGTCCTTGCAAAAGTAACAAGAGATCATATAATGGATGAATATGATAAAATATATCCACAGTATGAATATAAAAAACATAAAGGGTATCCTACAAAAAGACATCTTGAATTATTAGAAAAATATGGTATATTAGATATTTATAGGACTACATATGGTCCAGTTAAAAAAATTATGGAGGAAAATAATGAATAAAAATAAAATACTAAATAATTACTTAATTTTACTTACTTCAGGATTTTTAATCGAAGTTATTTTTAGATTAATTAATAATTTAAATATTTTAAATTTTTCCTTTTTAAGAACTTTTATAGGTATTAATGTAATTAGTATTATTTTATCTTTAATATATTCAATATTTCCAAGAAAAGTATCTTATGTTTTTTCGAGTATAACTGTTTTAATTTTTTCTATTTATTCATTTGCCCAAATGCTTTTCTTAAACTTTTTAGGAGTTTATATGTCCTTTAATACGGTAAGTCAAGCGGGTGCAGTAAAAGATTACATAATGGATTTTCTTAAAAGTTGTAAACCAGTATTTCTAACTTTATTTTTACCTTTTATACTTCTTATGTTAGTTTTTATTCTTAATGGTATAAGACTTAAAAGTAAACCAAATGATTTTCATTTAAAAAAGAAATATAGATATGAATATCAAATAGTATCTTGCATTTTACTTATAGTGCTTTGCTTATCCTCAATATTTTATTATCATTCATTAAGCGATAAATACAACGATAAATATCAAGTACTTTCTTTAAAAGAACTTTTCGAAGGAACCTCAAATCCTAGTTTAGCGGTAAAAGACTTTGGTATTATTTCATATGGCTTACTAGATTTAAAAAGTAAATATGTTGAAACAAATATTTATAAAAATGATGTAATTGCTTATAATCCAGATAAAGATAAAAGAGATATCGATGATACTACATGGGAAAGTATTATTAATAGTGAAACTAATAGTACATTAAACTCATTGAATAATTTTTATATTAATAATAAGGTAACTAGTAAAAATGAATATACTGGTAAATATAAAGATAAAAATTTGATAGTTATTATGATGGAAAGTGTTAATGATATTATTATTAATGAAGAGTATTTTCCAAACTTTCATAAATTATTAAGTTCAAGTTATTACTTTGAAAATAATTATTCTCCGAGAAATAGTTGTGCTACAGGTAATAATGAATTTAGTGCAATGACATCACTTTATTCAATTTATAATAATTGTACTTCAAATTTATATGTAAATAATACATATCCAGAAAGTATATTTAATTTATTTAATAATAAAGGTTATACGACAAATAGTTTTCATGATTATAATAATACTTATTATGAAAGAACAAAGATACATCCAAATATGGGTAGCCAAAATTATTATGATGTTAATAGTTTAAATATGGAGTATTCAAGTGTTTATGGAGCTTGGCCTAGTGATGTAACTTTAATGGAAAAATATTTAGAAAAACTTGATGATATTGATGGCAAATTTATGAGTTATATTACAACTGTTACAACTCATCAGCCTTATGCATCACAAAGTGAATATGGAGATAAATATTTAGATAAATTTGAAGATACTTCTTATTCACTTGAACTTAAAAGATATCTTTCAAAAATGACTGAACTTGATAATGCTTTAGGAGTTCTAATTGATGGTTTACAAGAAAGAAATCTTTTAGACGATACTATTATAGTACTTTTCGGAGATCATTATCCTTATGGTATAAATCTTAATATATTAAATGAAATACTTGATAGAGATTTAAGTGATTATGAAAATGAAAAAGTACCACTTGTAATTTATGATAGTTCTTTAAAAGAAACAATAACTATGGATGAATATACAAGTTATATTAATATTCTTCCTACAATGGCTAATCTATTTGATTTAGATTATGATCCAAGATATTATATGGGTAATGATTTATTTTCTGAGGATTATCAAAGCTTAGTAGTGTTCTATGATTATTCATGGAAAAATGAATATGCATACTTTAATGCAAGTACTGGTAAAATAACTTACTTTACAGACTTTACATACTCAGATGATGAAATTAAGAAGATAAATGAATTAATTTATGCTAAAATGAATATGAGTAGTTCAGCAATTAAAAATAATTATTTTGCTTACTTATTTGAAAAAATTGAAAATGAAAAGGAGAATGTTAAATGAAAAACATAATAATCGTGGAGTCCCCTGCAAAATGTAAAACAATATCAAAGTATTTGGGAGGAGATTATACTGTAGTTTCTTCGAAAGGTCATATTAGAGATTTAGCAACATCTGGAAAGTATGGACTTGGTATTGATATTGAAAATGATTTTAAACCTAGTTATGAAATAATTAAGGGTAAAAAGAAAGATGTTAAATATTTAAAAGATTTAATTGAAAAAGCAGATCATATATATCTTGCAACCGATCCAGACCGTGAGGGAGAGACTATTTCTTGGCATTTATATGATGAATTAAAAGTACCTGATGAAAAATATGATAGAATAGTGTTTAATGAAATTACTAAAGATGTTGTTTTAAAAGCTTTAAAAAATCCTCGTAGAATTGATATGAATTTAGTTCATTCTGGAGAAGCTCGTAGATTTCTAGATAGAATTATTGGTTTTAGATTAAGTAAAGTTATGCAGTCCAAAACAGCTGGTAAATCTGCGGGTAGAGTACAATCTGTTGCTCTAAAACTTATTGTTGATAGAGAAAGAGAAATACTTGCATTTATTCCTAAAGAATATTGGACTATTGAGGCTGACTTCAAAGATTTTAAGGCAAATTTAGAAACTTATAAAGAAAAAGATATAGAAATTCCAAATGAGGAAGAAGCTGATAAAATACTTGATAGTTTAACAAATACATTTACTATTAAAAAAGTTGAAGAAAAAGAAAAGAAAAGAAGTGCTAAAGAAGTATTTAAAACTTCAACACTTCAACAAGCATGCTCTAATAAACTAGGGTTTGCTGCCTCAAAGACAATGAAAATCGCTCAAAAACTTTATGAGGGTATTGAACTTAATGATGGATTTCATGGCCTTATTACTTATATGCGTACTGATAGTGTAAGACTTTCTGATGAATTTACTTCTGCATCTTTTGCCTATATTAATAGTAAGTTTGGTAAAGACTATGTAGGTTATGTTAAAAAGGGTAAAAAGACTGAAAATGTTCAAGATGCTCACGAAGGTATTAGACCCACAAATATTAATTATGAACCTGATAAAATTAAAAAGTATTTAGCACCTGATGAATATAAACTTTATAGAATTATTTATTATAGAGCTCTTGCTTCATTAATGGCTGATGCTAAATTTAATTCGACTACTGTACTTCTTGATAATAATGATTATGGTTTTAAAGCAACGGGTAGTGTTCTTACATTTGATGGTTATTTAAAAGTTTATGGTGATTATGAAGATCAGGAAGATACAATTTTACCAGACTTTAAAAATTATAAATCAGGTATAATTTTATCTGATACAATTACTAAGACTCAACACTTTACAAAACCACCAGCAAGATTTACAGAAAGCTCTCTTATTAAAGAACTTGAATCTCTTGGTATAGGAAGACCTTCAACTTATGCAACAATTATTTCCACAATTAAAGATAGGGGATATGTTACCCTTGAGGATAAAAAGTTTGTTCCAACTGAGGTTGGTTTTGAAACCACTGATAAATTACAAGAATTTTTCTCAAGTATTGTTAATGTTAAATATACCGCTAATATGGAAAAAGATTTAGATGAAATAGCCGAAGGTAATGAAGATTATAAAAAAATGTTAAAAGACTTTTACGATAATTTTGCTCCTCTTGTGGATAATGCCTTTAAAAATATGGAAAAGAAGAAGCCCGAAGAAACTGGTGAGAAATGTCCAGAATGTGGTAGTCCTTTAGTTATTAGAAAAGGTAAGTATGGACAATTTACAGCATGCTCTAATTATCCAACTTGTAAATATATTAAAAAAGAAAATAAACAAACAGAAAAAGAAATTATTTGTAAATGTCCAAAATGTGAAGGTAATATTATTGTTAGAAAAACTAAAAAGGGAAAAGAATTTTACGGATGTGATAATTTTCCTAAATGTAAATATGCATCATGGTATAAACCAACAGGTGATAAATGTCCTAAGTGTAATGATTTATTAGTTATTAAAAATGGTGAAGTAATTTGTCCTACTTGTGATGAATAATTCATCATTTTTTTTGATATTAAAAAAAACACTAAGATCTTGCTTAATCCCAGTGTTTACCTAGTTCGTATTTTCCTATATCTTAAACATTTAAGAAAAAATACTTACGAAAATACGTTAAAAGCACTAGTAATTTATAAATTTTTATAGTAAAATTAGTTTGTAAAGTACAAAAGTACATTGATAAATTTTCTTAAATGTTTAAGATTTGAGAAAAAAGGAAGGCGTATTTATGGAAAAAAATAAGAAAAAGGGTATTTTAATTATATCTTGTTTGTTCGTAATATTGTTATCAATATTTTTATATCCAAGAAAAGATGATAATAAAAGTATAATAAAAAAGTCTTATGCTTTTAAAATTAAAAATAATGGAGAAACAAGTTATACTTCAGTAGATACTATTCCAAGTGATTTAACAAATTATCATATTGATGAAGAAAAAACAATATGTGAAAATGGTGGTAAGGTCTCAATAGTGGGTAATAAACTAGCTTATCAAACATTAGGTTCTGATAGATGTAGTGTTTATTTATATTATGAAAAGATACCAGATTTCACAATTAATGTTCCAAATCCAAGTTATCTTTTAGGGGGATATACAAAAAGCATAACTAATTGTGATGGCATTACTGGCGGTACTTGGGATTATAAAATTAATGGTATTATAATTGATAATATTTCAAAAACAAATTCATCATGCAATATTACATTTACTCCAAAAACACCAACAACATCAGAACTACTTTCTACAGTAGTAAATAATAACGCCACTAGAAATGAAAATGGAAAAAGATATGAAGGAGAAAATCCAAACAACTATATATGGTTTAATGATGAATTATGGAGAATAATAGGAAATATTCCAGTATGCTTAACAAGTGGATGTGCAACAACTCAAAATAGAGTAAAACTAATAAGAAATGACTCTATTGGTGCAATTGCATTTAATAAAACTAATTATAGTTCATCATCACCTTTAAACTGGATGGGAAGTAATATTCAAAATCTTTTAAATACATGTTATTTAGGAAAAAAATCATCATGTGATAGTTATTGTTATTGCTCTTCTTCATCAAAAGGGACTTGTGATTATTCATCAGATGGAATAGATGCAACAGATTTTTACGGTAAAATGGTAGAGGATGTTTACTTTAATGTAGGAGCAGGAGATTCAACATATAAAACAGCAGCAAATTATTATACTCAGGAAATAGCTACCCATGCAACTAGTACTTCAAAAATAGGACTTATGTATGCAAGTGATTGGGGTTATGCAATCGAAGACTTTACTGAAGTCTTAGGATATAATGGAAGTCCTCAAAATTCATCTGATAAAAACTGGCTATTTTCAAATGGTTTTGAATGGACAATGAGCGCTTATTCTTCTTCGAACCCTCTTAGCGCTCTCAACTACGGCTATCTGGATAACTACTCGGCTTCGCTTGGCTTTGCAGCTAGGCCAGTCTTATATCTAAAATCTAATGTATATGTAACAGGAGGCATGGGAAGTAAAACTGATCCTTATACACTAGGAATATAAAAAATAAAAAATCGTGCTTCGCTTTGTCAAGCCGATTTTAGAAAATTATAAACATTACATTTTCAATGTAAAGTAGAAAGGATGTGTTAAATTTGAAAATGTTTAGTAAATGTAAAGATAATGTAAAATCGGGGGAGGGTAGATGTATCTAAAAGTATAGATAAAAGTGTAAAGTGCTATACATCTAATGATGTAAAACATGATGATAAATCATTTTTAATAATTTATAAAAATCATGGCAAATTTTATCAGTGTAAAAATATTGATGCTTATATTATGAATACTTTATTTGGTTATAAAGTATTAAAGGGTGATGTGTCTGGTTTTCCTGATACATCAATAAATAAAGTTGTTAATACTTTGGAGGATGCTAATATATCTTATCAAATTATAGATGTAGATAAAGATCCTGTAATAAAAGACTATGGTAAAATAAATACTTATTCTAATATTTAGATATGTCATTTAAAAATTTAGATAAAAAGAAAAAGTAGATTTTTTAATAGATAAATTAAATGAATGTTCTATGGAAAAATTAGAAAGTATAATAAATTTAATAGAAAATGAATTTAAGTAGTTCAAGAGAATTTTTAATTATAAATAAATATAAAGAGTTTATTAATATACTTGATAATTTAATAGAAAATATACCTAAAAAAGATTATTTTTATAAAGATAAATTAAAACATATTATAAATAGATATTATTAAATACATTAGGGTAATTATTTTAAAAAGGGAGCTTTCTTCGAATCCTCTTAACGTCAACAACAATGGCTATCTCAATGGCAACTCGGCTTCGAATGGCTATGTAGCTTTTTAGAACTTCTTATGTTTGGAATTTATATGGTTAAGGCTATATAAAGTGTTAGCATAAGAAATATTAACTATCCTTAAAAGTAAAAACTTTTAAAAAATAATAGATGGACGAAAAAATATACGTTTTTTTTCTATAGACACTAAAGATAAAATTGAAAGAAAGATATAAAGTATTAAAAAAGATTTATCCATATTATTTAATATTAATTAAAAAAAATAATAAATATTATACATTTTATGAAGATAAATTAATATATAAAAATATTAAAAATATTAAAAATTTAAATAATATAAATTATATTGTATTAAATAATTTAGAAATTGAAATAAAAAAAGAATATGAAAATAATAATTATTTATATTATTATACAAAATATAAATTAATTAATTAATTTACTAGAAAGAAGGATGTTAAATGAAATATAACAAAAAAATAATGATATGTAGTTTATTTATAATAATAAGTATTACTATATTAATTGTTATAAGTAGTAAAAGTACAAAAAAATTTAATTACAAAGGAAGTACTATTGCATTAACTGTTGATGGTAATAGTGCAACATCTTTTCCAGCAAGTGGTAAATATAATGTAATTGTTAATTGTAACAATGCAAAGGGTAGATGGAATCCCAAAACATGGAAACTTGAAATAATTAAAATAACTGGAACAGTTACTTGTGATGTATCATTTAACTCTAGTGTAAGTAATTTGTCTACAGTAGTAAATAATAAAGCCACTAGAAATGAAAATGGAAAAAGATATCAAGGTAAAAACCCGGATAATTATATATGGTTTAATGATGAATTATGGAGAATAATGGGAAATATTCCAGTATGTTTAACAAGTGGATGTGCAAGTACAGAAAACAGAGTAAAAATAATAAGAAATGACTCAATTGGGGCTATAACATATGGAAGTAATTCAACATGGATGGGAAGTAATATTCAAAATCTATTAAATACATGTTATTTAGGAAAAGAATCATTATGTGATAATTATTGTTATTCATATTCTACAACAGTAAAAGGGACTTGTGATTACTCATCAGATGGAATAGTTGCAACTGACTATTATGGCAAAATGGTTGAAGATGTATACTTTAATGTAGGAACTGGAGATGGAACATATAAAACAGCGTCAAATTATTACACTCAAGAAATTGCTACTCATGCATCTAGTACTTCAAAAATAGGACTTATGTATGCAAGTGATTGGGGTTATGCAATCGAAGACTTTACTGAAGGCTTAGGATATGATGGAAGTCCTCAAAATTCATCTGATAAAAACTGGCTATTTTCAAATGGTTATGAATGGACAATGAGCGCATATTCTTCTTCATACCCTCTTAGCGCTAACGGCAGCGGCTATCTGGGTTTCGACTCGGCTTCGTTTGGCTATGCAGCTAGACCAGTCTTATATCTAAAATCTAATGTGTATGTAGTAAGTGGAACAGGAAGTAAGGTAGATCCATATAGGATAGGAATGTAATATAAATCGTTCTTCGCTTTTGTGAAGAGCGATTTTTTCTTGCAATAAAATGGTATTGTGAGTATAATAGTTCCTACAGGTGGGTTATATGAATAGTGAAAAAGAAATGCTAGAGCAAATGAAAAATGATTTAGATAAATTAAATGATATGTTAAAGAAAAGTGAAGGTAAGGATTATTATAGAAAAGAAAAAGCAAAAGTTATATGTAAAATAATTGCTCCTTTCGTGGGATTTACAGGAACAATTTCCTCTTTATATTTTTTAACTATTGGAGTTCCCTTTATGAAACATAATATAAAAGCATATTTAAATAAAGAAACAACTACTTATGATGATAATACTAAAAGTGTTTATGAATACTATCAAAAAAAGCAATCTATTAAACCAATGCTTTATATATATGGCACTTGGGTAAAAGAAAATGATTACTATGTAAGAGAGGTATCACTTTATACGGTGAGTGATGAAAATGAAGATATATTTGAAAATGGAACTTTAGTTTCAAGTGGAAAAGAAAAGTCTATAGAAATTACTGATAATCACAAATATAAATTAATGACTTATGATGTAGATAAAAATGAATTTAATTATGTTTTGGAAAGTAATGATGCTACTATAGTAAGAAACGTTTGTTATATACTTGCTGTATTTATTTCTTGTTTATGTGGATTTGCTTATAATGAGTCTAAGATTAAAAAATATAAAAAAACTTTAACTGATTTAAAGGAAAATTATTATGAAGAATATGTAAAACTAGAAAAGATATTTAAAAGTAGAGTAGAAAACTATGAACTTCTTTCCGGAGAACATTATGAAAGATAAATTAAATAGTTTTATTCATTTAAATGAAAATGATATTTTGAGTAAATTTAATTCTAAAGATTTAAGACATTTATTTTTCTTACTCGAAGATTATTTAATAAGCTATAAAAAGAAATTAAATATAAATGATGATAATATTTCATTTGGACTTGAGATAGAAACAGAACATGCAAAAACAGGCTTAATAAAGGATTTTATACAAAGTAAATATCCTTCTTGGAGTTATTGTGGTGATAGTTCATTAGATAATGGCATTGAGGTATTATCACCAATACTTACTAATAATGAAAAGTCTTTTGAACAGTTAAAAAATGTTTGCAATTTTTTAAGAAAAAACTCTTTTATAGATGAAAGTGCTTCAGCACACATTCATGTTGGTGCTCAAATATATAATAATTTTGAAAGTATTTATCTTTTATTTTTAATTTGGTTTGCTTACGAGAAGATAATATATAGATTTTCTTATGGCGAACATAATGCTGGAAGGAAAGAACTGTATTATTATGCTGATTCCATGTTATATAATGCTAAAGATTTATCAGTTATTTTTGAAAAAATATTTGAAAGTTCTGGCGATTATACAAAATATGAACTGGAGTTTTATAAGTATATACAGAAAATAGAAGGATATAAATCACTTAATTTTACAAATGTTAGTCAGTTTGATAAAAAAGAAGAAGGAAATACTATAGAATTTAGATGCCCTAATGGGACTTTAAATGAAGTTATATGGCAAAATAATTTAAATTTCTTTTTATCTTTAATGAATTATGCTAAAGATGGCTACAATAATGTAGATTGGGAATATTATGTAAATAAGGCAAATGATAATATAGAAAGTGATTATGATTATAGTGAACTTTATTTAAAAGATGCTTTAGAACTTGCGGATTTAATATTTAAAACTAATCAAGATAAAATAGATTTTTTAAAGCAATATGTTAAATCTATTAATGATACAAATTATTCTTATGATAGAGTAATTAGACTCACTAAATAAATCTCATTTCGCAAACTAGAAAAAAATTAGAATTTGCGAAATGTTTTTTAATTTGATGACAAATGTTTAAATTGATGATATTATATATTCAAAGGGAGAAATGCTTGGAAAGAATAATGTAAAAGTAACAAGTAAATCACTTTTGGAATTTTTAACTAATCATAAAACTAAAGACTAGTAAAAATGTGTTTAATTGTAATTATAAAACTCTTAATGGAGTATTAATATTATTAAAAATATTTATAATGAATACCCAAAATGGAGTAAAAGGGGTAATATATAGTGTAAAGAAAAATCTTTACATTTTTATATAAAATATTTTAGAAAGGAAAAGTGTTATGAAAATAGGAATAATTTTTGCAATGGAAGAGGAAATTAATGAAACTTTAAAATATGTTGATGTTATTAATGAATATGAAATGTTTGGTATAAAGTTTTATGAAGTTTTGATTGATAGTAAAAACTGTATATTAGGATTATGTGGAGTAGGTAAAGTAAATGCCTCAAGGTGCACGCAAATTATGATTGATAATATGAATGTAGATTTTATTATTAATGTAGGTGTTGCTGGAGGTCTTTCAAATAACTTAAATGTACTGGATATAGTAGTGGGTGAAAAACTTGTTCAACATGATTTTGATATAACTGCTTTTGATCATGAAAAAGGCTTTATTCCTAACTGTGGTGTTTATTTAAATAGTGATGATTATTTACTTAATATTACTAAAAATATTTTAATAGAAAATGTAAATATTCATGAAGGAGTAATAGCCTCTGGTGATATATTTTGTACAGATAAACATATGAGTGAAAAGATTCATAATAAATTTAATGCATTATGCGTTGATATGGAAGGGGCAAGTATAGCCCAAACTTCTTTTTTAGCGGGAGTTCCTTTTATCGTTATAAGAAGTATTTCTGATATACCAAATAATCAAAATGTAATGACCTATGATAAATTTTTAGAAAGGAGTTCTAATATAGTTTCTTTATTTTTAAAAGAAATGATTGATAAATTATGACATTTGAAATAGAACTTAAAATTAGATTTAATGGTGATTATGTTTTTAATAGAGAAAAAGGAATTATAACTATTGAAAATGATAAAATAATAGGAAATATAGGTAATGATTTAATATATGGAGTATATAAAAGAAATATTATGTATCCACTTTTATATTCAGACAATGCTTTTTCTTTTTATAAAGATAAATATCTATTTACTTATCCATCATTATCTTCGAGTAATGGAACTATTTATGAAAATGATACTGTTGTTGGTACATTTTCAATAGATTATATGAAAAAGATAGACGGTAATTTGGAACTTTCAAGTGAATATCATTTGCACTAATTTGACGTATTTTATAAAAAGTGGTATAATTACTGTAGTTAAGGGGGGTTAGAATGATAGATAAAATAATACAAACTAAAAATCATAGTTATGAAATGCTAGGAAAAAAGGATAATATAAATATTAAAACTTTTGGAGATTTACATTATTTCAAAAAATTTGATGATAGAAAACTTGAACTAATTAGTGAAAATTTATCAAAAGAGGAATTAGAATATCTTTGTTTAGCTGGAGATATTATTGATAGCACAGATTTTCTAAAAACACATAAAGAAAAAAGTGAAAAATTACTTTTATGGCTTGAAAGTTTAGGAAAGAAGTATAAGACTTTTGTTAATTTAGGTTCACATGATTTTACTACTTGTGATTTTAAACAAGGAAAAAATGACTTCCCTGAAGGTTACTGGAAAGAAGCCAATTCAATTAGTAATGTTTATGTATCACATTATGCACCATATTATGAAGATGATAAAGTAATAGTATTTTCTTTAGAACTTCCATATGAATATTATTTTAATGGAACTGGTAATGAAAGCAAAGAATATTTACTTAATAAACTTGAATTTGCAAAAAAATATACAAATTATGTAAGTAATTTAGATAATTCGAAAGTAAAAATATTAATAGTACATTCACCAATATATATGACTGATCCAAAAGTTATATCTTATATAAAAGAATTCGATTTCGTTTTTTGTGGTCATATGCATAATGGTATGGTATTTCCAATTGTTGATGATTTAATTTCAAATAATAAAGGTATAATTGCTCCGAATAAAACATTATTTCCAGATAATGCGAGAGGTACAAAAACTATTACTATTAATGGTCATCAGATTCATTTGATTATCAATGGAGGAATAACTAAACTTCAAGAAAGTGCGGGATTCCTTGGCAACTTTAATGGATTTTATCCAATGAGCATTGATAAAGTTGATGTTAATGTAAGAAGCTTAAAAAAATAGCTTCTTTTTTGTTTTTGATATAATCTTGATATTTTTTATTATGTATGCTAATATATTTGTCGTTATGGGGGAAAGTATGGAAAAAATATCTTATGAAAAATTTGTAAAATTAGTTAATAGTTTTGACAAGTTTAATGAAAAATTATTATTTGCTTTATATGAAAAATATGGAAAAGAAATTATTAATACTTATTTTGATAAAATGAGTAGTGATTTACAAGAGAATGATTTTTTAATATTTGCAAAAAAATATTCAGCATATTTTGATAATATATATGATGGTTCTTTAAAAAATGAATCTGGTGTAACTGATTTAATAAATCATACGTTTTATAGTCTTGGAACTGATAATACTAGTATTATGAATCAAAATGAAGAAATATATTATGGAAATATTTTAAATGAAGCAAAAGCTTTAAGTATATGTGAAAATAATGATAATTTATATCCAAAAGTTAATATTGCTAAAATATTAAAATCTATATATTTTTCTAATGATTATGAAAATAATTTAGAACTTTTAAAAGAAATAAAAAGTTTACCATATAAATTAGGTGATGATAACATTTTAAAAGGAGAACTACAATATATTAAAACAATGTTAAAACTTATAAATAAACCTAGTTATGAAGAATTTTGCAAAATATTTAATGAATTTAATTTTAATAATACTGATATAAGTGATAATATTTCATATGAACTTACTTTGTTAAAAAAATATATAATAGCTAAAAATAATTTCTTTAAGAGAAATATTAGATTAGTTTATTCAATATCAAGACATTTTAATAACGTAAGTAAAATGCAATTCAATGATATTATCCAAGAGGGTAATTTTGGTTTAATAAAGGCAATAAATAGATTTGATATTTCTAAGGGTAATAGATTTTCAACTTATGCTACTTACTGGATAAAACAATTTATTTTAAAAAGTTTAAATTATAATACAGATTTAATTCGTAAACCACATCAAATTAACTCTAAGAAAAGTATATATAATAAATTTATAACTGAGTATTATAGTAAATATAGATGTATGCCAAGTGTTGAAATAATTAGTAAAGAACTTGGTATAAGTAAAAATGATATATATGATTTTGAAAATAATTATGCATCATGTACTTCTTTAGAAATACCAATTAATAATGAAGATGGCTTTTTAAGTGAAGTTGTACCTGATAATGATGCAACTGTTGAGGAAGATATTATGAATAAAGAACTTTCTTTAATAGTTAATAGTGCTATGAATAAGTATTTAACTGATAGAGAAAAAGAAGTGTTAATGTTAAGATTTGGACTTAATGAAGATAGAAAAGAATATACTCTCGAGGAAATTGGTCAAAAATATGGTATTACAAGAGAAAGAATAAGACAAATTGAGATTAAAGCTAGAAAGAAATTAAGATTTAACGATAAAAACACCGGTTTAAAGGATTTTTTACGTTAAAAAGTCACTATAAATTATAGTGATTTTTTTGTGAACTTTTGGGCAGTTTTTGCATACATTACATTAGGAAGGTGATATAATGTCAAACTTTAAAGAAATCGTTACTAAGGCAATAATAGGAAAATGTAAGAAAAAGGTAATTAGTTCCTATGACATAGAGTGTGATGAAAAACCAAATACTATACTTGGATGCTGGGTAATAAATCATTCTTTCAGGGGAGTTAATAATTTAGGAAAGGTTAATGTATCTGGTTCATTTGATGTAAATGTATGGTATTCATATGATAATGATACTAAAACAGCAGTTACAACAAGAAAGTTTTCTTATACTGATGCTATAAATGTTCCTATAAAGGATAATGGCAAGATTGATAATAATAGTGAAATCATTGTTAATGCATTAAAACAACCTACAGTAACAGATGTTAAAATTATCGGAGAACTTGTTAATTTAAAAATTGAAAAGGAACTAGGTATTGAGGTAATAGGTAATGCCACAGTAAAAATTCAAGTTGAGGATGATTATGATGATTATGAAGAAGTATATGATGAAGAAAATAATGATGAACTTAATATTAATGTCGATGATCTTAATGATGATTATTTAGAAAATAAGTAAGCCTTAATGGCTTTTTTTGGTGGTATAAAATATATAATTTATATTGTAAATTATAAAATAATTTGTTATATTTAAATAGTCAGAGTTTAGAAAGGACTAAATATAAAAAAGTTTGACAAATTATATTCAAAATCTGGTTTTATTAGAGATTTGGCTTTTAAAAAACTATTTATAGATAACTATGATTTATTATTTTATGTAGTGATGAAAACATTAAATAGTTTAAATTTACCTATGAAAAGTAATATCACTGTTTTAGATAATTTAGTTAGTGATAAAGTAACTTTAAAGAAAAAAGAAACTGATTTACTTTATGAAACTAGTGATTATTTAATAAATATCGAAGGAAATAGTGAATACTCAAATGCCGTAAATGTAAAAAATATGTCATATGTTTTGGCACTACTTTTAAGACAGTTAAAACCTGGTGAAAATAATAAAATTAAAAAGGTTTTACAAATAAACATAAATAATGAAAATCCTTTGAATAATGGTGAATTTATGGGAGTATCTTTATTTACAGATGTCTTAAGTGGAAAAGTAAGATATGAGGATGCTATAGTCGTAGATTATAATCTTGAATATCTGAATAAAATGACATATAATGAAATTGCAAGTTTACAAGATGATGATATAAAGAAAATATTTTATGCATTTACTCGGGATAACAATGATAAATATTATGATTTATATAATAATAATGAACTTGGACAAGAGTTATTAAGGAGAATGGAAAAAATGATGGAAAATATCGATAGTATATTTTATTATGATAAGGTAGAATTTGCTAAAACTGTAGGCGAGGAAATTGGTTTTAACAAAGGACAATCTATTGGTTTTAGCAAAGGAAAGTCTATTGGCTTTAATAACGGCAAAAATGAAACAATTAAAAGTCTAATCAAAAATAATATGCCAGAGGAAGATATAATAAAATTCGTTCAAATATCCAAAGAAGAATTGGATAAAATAAAAAAGAGTATGAATAAATAAAATAAAGTTCATACTCTTTTCTTTAACTAAATAGTGTCAACAAAAAAAGGTTGACAGTTAAAAATAAGTATGCTATATTAATAATGTAATTGAAAGGAGAAAATTATGGCAGTTAAATTAAGATTAAAAAGAATGGGTTCTAAACAAAAACCATTTTATCGTATTGTAGCAGCTGACTCTCGTAGTCCAAGAGATGGTAGATTTATTGAAACAGTAGGTACTTATAATCCAATTAAAGGAAAAGAAGTAGTTACAGTTGATGAAGAAAAAGCTTTATCTTGGCTTTCTAAAGGAGCTATACCTACAGATACAGTAAGAAGTATATTATCTAATCAAGGGATTATGAAAAAATATGCTGAAAGTAAAAATGCTTCGAAGAAAAGCGTTAAAAAGGATTAATTATGGATATAAAAGAATATACTTCATTTTTAGTTAAAAGTATAGTAAAAAATCCAGATATGGTAAAAGTTGAAATGTTTGAAACTGAAGGCGAAGATCCAATAATTGAAATAATTGTTCATCATGATGATTTTGGAGCAGTTATTGGTAAAGGTGGTAAAATAGCAACTTCACTTAGAACTGTTATTCAAGCTTATGCTTTTTTACATAAAATGCCAAAAGTTAAAGTAAATATTGATTCTTTTTAAAAAAAATAAAAACTGCTTTTTTGCAGTTTTTTTAGTTTCTATGTTTTTCATTAAATATAGTAAATGCATCATTTAATTCATCATAGGATAATTCTATAAGTTCATCATTATTTCCTAATTTAAATATTTTAAATAGGGAAGTATCTTCTTCATTACCATAATAAATGTATGTGTTATTATTATGAGTAATTGTTTCTATTTCAAAATAAGTTTTACCATCAAATTCCATTGTATTTAATTCTATCATTTTTATCTCCTTACCTTGTATAATTTAAACCTTCATAGTCAAGTACAAAACCTAACTTATCAGAAAGAGTAGTTGAAGTTACACTGATATTTGGTATAGTATGAGTTGGAACAATTGAGGAAATACATATTGTTGCTTCTTCATCTGTATAACCATTTGATATAAGCATATCCTTTAAAGCATTATAACTATCATTAGTTATTTCACTATATTCTGGATTAGGTTTTCCATAAAGTTCATTATAATCATTTAATGCTACCAATGTCTTTCCTGCATCAATATCATTTTTTATATAGCAGTGATATGAATTTAGCATTTCATTTGTATCATGAGATATTTTTTGAAAGTTAGTAATATATTTTACACCAACAGCACTTATTGTAGTCATCGTTGCAATTACAGTTCCAATAGCAATACGTTTTAGATTTTTTTCTCTTTTGCGAATATTTCTTATTTTTTCTCGTCTTTTTTCAAGCTCTTTTTCTTTTTGATTGTTTTTTTGTCTTTCAATTCTATCACTTACTTCACGTATCATTCTATCAAGTTCATCTTTTCTTATCTCACTTCTTGGAGATATACCTCTTTTTACATCTTGACTATGTTTATTAACTATTTCTGTAAATACATCAAGTACACTGTCTTGACTCATAATTGAGGATGTTTCTTTTATATCACTAACATTTTGAATAACACCATCAGTTATTTGAACTCTTTGACTTTTATTTACAATTCCTATTGTACCTGTTGGGGCAGCGTAACCACTCATCAAAGCACTAACTTCATCTTTACTTAATATTTTTCCAGTTTTAACATAATAAAAAATTGTTTCCATATCCTTATCTCCTACTATAAAAATTATATCATTAATGATGTGCTAAATCAATTACAAAGTTTTCTTATTTTTAATAAATTCTTTTAAAATTTTGGTAAGAGCTCTTTTTTCAATTCTTGATACATAACTTCTTGATATTTTTAATTCTTTTGCAATACCTTTTTGGGTCATTTCTTTTTGATTATTAAGTCCATATCTTTTAACAATAATTTCTTTTTCTCTAGGTGTAAGCATTTGCAAGTATTTTTTAAGTTCATTAATGTTATCTTTTTTAGTAAGATAATCAATTAAATCCAAATCTTTTTGAATTAATACATCAATTAAATTTACATCATTTCCTTCTTTATCATAACCAATAGAATCCTCAAGATAAACATCATTATTACTTTTTTTATTTGCTCTAAAATGCATTAATATTTCATTTTGGATACATCTTGCAGCATAAGTAGTAATTTTAGTTTTTTTATTATTTTTATAGGTATCTATTCCTTTGATTAAACCAATTGTTCCAATAGATATTAAGTCATCAGTCATATCATTATTATTATTTGTATATTTTTTTACAATATGCGCTACAAGTCTTAAATTATGCTCTATAAGTTTATTACGAGCAGAAGTATTACCTTCGAGCATTAGTTTTACATATTTATCTTCTTCTTCAGGAGTAAGTGGTTCTAAAAAAACATTATTTGAATAACTTCCTGTAAAAAATAGTAATCCTTTTACAAGATTAATTAAATTAAAAAACATATTTCACTTCCTACTTAAATATATTTATGATAAACTATAGATATGAAAAAAAGATTTACAATGATTGATGAAAATTTTATTTGTGAAAACTGTGGTAAAGTAGTAAAAAAACTAGGATATAGTGCAAGAGATCACTGCCCATATTGCCTATATAGTAAACATGTAGATATATTTCCTGGTGATAGAGAAAATACTTGTAAAGGGCTTTTGAAACCTATTGGTGTTGAAAAGTTTAAGGATACTTTTAAAATAATTTATAAATGTCAAACTTGCGGGCAGTTACATAAAAATATTGTTGCCATAGATGATGATTTTGATAAAATAATTGAACTTTCTAAAAATATTTTATAGTATTTTTTAAATCTTTGTGATATATTTTTAGTAGGAGGATTAGATGAATAGAGTAGAGATTAAAAATTATGCAAAGGAGAAACTTTCTGGTAATTTAGGTAGTATTTGGAAAATACTTATAATTGCTTTAGGAATATCTTTAGCAGCAGGAGTAGTATTTGGTATTTTATTTAGTAAAATGGATGCTGACTTTTTAGATTCTTTATTAGGAATTTTAATGATGCCACTTGGAATTGGTACAACAGCATTTTTTATAAGTTTAATTGAAAATGAAAATTTTGAAGCAAAAGATTTATTTAAATACTATCACGATTTTGTCAAAATTATAGGCGTAACTATTTTAATGGGTTTAATTGTAATGCTTGGTTATATTTGTTTCATTATTCCTGGAATAATACTTACATTATCTTATAGTTTAGTACCAATAATTTTAATTAAGAAACCTGAACTTGGTATTGTTGAAACACTTAAATATTCAAGAGAAAAAATGCAAGGTCATAAATTAGATACTTTTGTATTAGGACTTTCATTTATTGGTTGGGCAATACTTGGAACACTTACTTTTGGTATTTTATATATTTGGTTATATCCATATATGCAACTTACATTTACTAAATTTTATTTAAACATTTTAGGGGAAGAGTAATTCCTCTTTTTAAATGACTTTTTTTATTTCTTCGATAAATATTGAAGGATTATTTTTTGGTACCATTAAATAAGTTTTAAATTTACATCTTGTAATGGCTACGAAGAAAACTCTTCTTTCTTCGGCAAAAGGGTAGTCATCCTCTTTCGAAGATACATAAGATAAAATATTATGATTTTCAATTTTATTTGGAAGGCCATAAGTTGAGTTTGATACATTTAAAAGAATTACATAATCCTCTTCGAGCCCTTTAGCGGAGTGAATAGTTAGATATTTATATTCTTTATTATTATATTTTAAAATGCCATTATTATATTCAAAATCTTTATCAATATATTCATATATATCTTTTTGATTTCTTCCTAAAATAAGAATTTTTTTATCTGATAATTTATTAAGTAAATTTTTGAATTTTTTCTTAGCATTTAAATAATATATAATTTCTAAAGGTTTATTAATATGAGTAAATCCGTGCATACTTTTATCAAGTTGAAAAGGATTTTTATTAATGAATTTAGCACTTATATCAATAAGTTCTTGACTAAAACGATAAGTATTAACAAGTTTTAATTGTTTTAAATTATTAATATATTTATGCAGATTTAAAAAGATAAATAAATCGCATCCTGAAAAATGATAAATACTTTGAGCATCATCACCAACTGCAGTTAAAATTGCTCCAGTATTATCAATTATTGTTTTAGCAAGATTAAATCTAATTAATGAAGTATCTTGAAATTCATCTATTATAATATATTTAAAAGATTTATAATTATATTTTATATTTAATATTTTAGTGGCAATAATTATTAAATCATCAAAATCTAGACTACTTGTTGAATTTTTTTCTTCTTCATAAAGATAAAATATATCAAGAATAATTTTAAGCAAATATTTATCTTGGTAATCTTTAACTATATTATTTAAACTATTTATATTATGATTATTAGTTTTAAATAAATTAATAAATGTTTTAATTAATTTTTTTAAAGAAATATATTCATTTTTACCTTTATCAAGTTTTGTAATATTTAAATATCTACATAGTTTTTCTTTATCTTTAATTGTCATAAGATATTCTTCGATAATATAATCAAGTAAAGTATCACAGCATATTTGATAATTAATTTTATTATATTTTAAAATATCAATTGCAAGTCTATGAAAAGTAGTTATAAAGATATCACTTCCTAGTTTTTTCTTTAGATCATCAACACTTTTATTTGTAAATGATATTAAAAGTATTTCACTTTCATTAGTGCCATTTGCTATTAAGGTTTTTACTTTTTCACAGATAGTTGTACTTTTACCACTTCCAGGTCCTGCGATAACAAGACAGTGTCCAGTTTCATTTACAACTTTCATTTGGTATTCATCAAGTTTAGACATAAGGTTCCTTTCCTCATATCATACGTCCAAAAAGATATTATCAAAATTTTAGATAGATGTAAAGAGTTTAATGAATGTTTATTTTAACAAAAAAATGCAAAAAAAACATAAAAATTGGGTTGTTGTAAAACTTGACTTTGAAAATATTATATGCTACTATATAAAATAATTTGGAAAGGAGAAGCATTATATATGAAAATTAGGCCTAAAAATTTTGCATTTTATATAAATGATAATTTAGAAATTTTAAATCTTATTAAAGAAAATAGATTACGATCTTATGAAAATAATAAAGTTACATTACAAAATGATATTTCTGATTTTTTAAATAACCCAACATCTAAAGAAAATATATTTAAGTATTTAAAAAATTATTTTAAATTTGAATTTGATGAAAATGATTTATTAGATTATATTCAAAATGTTTTAAAAAGGAAAGATACAAAATTAGTTGATATTCCATTAAAAGAATTATTAATGCATAAAATTGGCGGATTTAATGATACTTTAACAGTTTATTTATACGATTTAATAATAAAGTGTTCTTGTAATTCATCATTTGAACTAGAAAATAGGACTTACTCTTTTAACGAGGTTAAAGATATAATTAGTGATGGAAAATTATATCCTATATGTAAAAAAGTAGTTGAAAAAAGAGATATGCCTGAAGAAATATCTTTGTATAAAGCGCAAAATGATGATTTGAATTATTTAGGAAGTCTAAACAAATTTAATAAAAATTGCTCATATTATGATTATTTTATTAGTAAGATTATGAATGTGATTGATTTTAATATTCTAATGCAATTAATAAGAAGCGATCTTGTTTATCTATACTCTGATAAATTAGAACAATATTATTTAGATAAATATCATAGTGATGAAAATGAAAAACAATTCTATACTGAAAAAATACAATCCCTTATTAACAAATTTAATGGTTATGCTAAAACTTATGGAATAAATTTAATATTTTTAGATGAGTCAGAAACATTTTTAACATCATTTTTAAATGAATATGTTTGGAATGATTATGCAATAAAAGAATTTTTAAGTGAAAATACACTTACTAAAATGCAAGCTGAAGTTTTAGAAAATTACATTATTGAGTATGAGTATAGTGACCTTTTTGAAATACTTCGAGATTATTATTCAAACTTTAATGAACAATTTAATGTTGAGAGATTAGTAAATGCTTTGGTTAGTCAATATACTGATGATGAATATAATTCGTTAGATTATTTGAAATATTATAGAAAATATTTAGATGAAAATAGATTAAATAAATTGTTACAAGTAATTTATAATTCGGGAAATGAAGAAACTATTAATGAAGTTATAAAATTAGGCTATGCACAAAGTAATGCAATATCAAGAAACCGTAAAAAAAATAATTAATTTAAAGAATTAAAACTTGTTAATACCATTGTAAAGTAAATTAATTTTTGTTTATTTAACTATTAAAAAATAGTATACTTAATATGGTGGTAGAATGAAAAAGGTAAAAAAAGTAGTTGGAGTTGCTTTTATAGAAGATGGTAAACTTTTAATAGTAAGAAGTGTAAGAAGTAGTAAAAGTAATACATGGACTTTAATTGGTGGTGGTGTAGAAGAGGGAGAAAGTGAAGTCGAAGCTGCGATTAGAGAAGTAAAAGAGGAGTTTCATAATGGCTTTACTATTTGTGAAGAAGATTTAAAACCACTTATGTGTTTTAAAGAAAGTGCCGCAAGTGATCCAGAACTTGATATTATTATGACTATGTTTATATGTAAAAAGAAAATGGATAAAGTATATTTTACAAATGAAGAAATTATAGGCTATCATTTTTATAAAATAGGTGAGACAAAATATAATTTATCTTCGGCTATTAGGGATCATTTTATACCTTTTGCTGTGTCCGAAGGACTATTATTTTAAAAAAATTACAAAAAATTAAAAAAATGATTAATTTTTGCTTGCATGTGCAGATATTATATAGTATAATTTTATTTGTCAGCAAGATAAAGGTTAATGGGAGATTAGCTCAGTTGGTTAGAGCATCTGCCTTACAAGCAGGGGGTCATAGGTTCGAGTCCTATATCTCCCACCATTAATGCCGACATAGCGTAACTGGTAGCGCAACTGACTTGTAATCAGTAGGTTGGGGGTTCGACTCCCTCTGTCGGCACCATTATAATGTAGAAAATCCCGTATATTCGGGTTTTTTTAATGTCTTTATTTACATAAAAATATGGTAATTTCCATTGTTTTCGTGTATTTCGTGGTAATTTTTAATTATAAATATTTATCAGTCGTTGCTGTCACTTTCTAATTTTTATTTTCTAAATGTCCATATTTGTTAACTGTTGTAGAATAGTTACTATGTCCAATTCTACCACTTATTTGATATAATTCTTTTCCTTTATACATCATAAGTGCTACATAGGTATGCCTTAAATCATATAATCTTGTTTTGGATACATTTGCAAGCACACAATATTTATAAAATGCTTTTCTCAAAGAAACATCAGAATATGGTCTATTTGTATTATAATTATAAAATATTAAATCGTTAATATTGATTTTTTTTTGTTTAAAAATATATGATGACCGAAAAGTGACCGAAAAGTGACCGAATATATTATGATCGGTAATGGAAAAAATACAATGTATGTGTTAAAATGGATATAGATTAATTTATATATAATGTTCGACAAAGAAGGTTGTAAACCCCTACATTATTGGTCCCATTTAAAAATTATCTTAAGATTTTGAGATTTTTTTATGACTTTATATTAAATATAACCTTTTATTGTAAATATCTATCTAAAAAACTTGAAAAAGAGGTAAGTAGTTTGTTATAATATTAGCGTACTTGAAAAAGGAGGGATAACTATGGCTAAAAATGAAAATAGAAAAGAAGTTACTATTAAATGTACTAATTGTGGTAAAGAACTTCGCCCAGTAAGTAAAAATAAGAAAAATAATCCTGAAAGATTAGAACTTAAAAGATACTGCGCAGCTTGTCATAAACATGTTGTAGCAAAAGAAAAGAAATAGGAGGTAAATTATGTTTATTAATATTAATGATATTAAAAATGGTATGACAATTATTATGGATGGTAATTTATGTACTATTCAAGAATTTCAACATGTTAAGCCAGGTAAAGGTCCTGCCTTTGTAAGAATTAAACTTAAAAATTTAAGAACAGGTTCTACAGTTGAGGATACTTATAATACTAACTTAAAGATTCAAAAAGCTCATATTGATAGAACTGAAGTAAGTTTCTTATATGCTGCTGGTGATAATTATACATTTATGAATAATGAAACTTATGAACAAATTGAAGTTCCTACTAAAGTTTTAGGAGATAATGTTAAGTTTATTAAAGAAGGTTTAACTTTAACACTTGATATTTATGAAGGTGAAATTATTGGTGTTACACTTCCTGAAAAAGTTGAATATGAAGTTATTGAAACTGAACCAGCTGTAAAAGGAAATACCACTAATAACGCTAATAAAGATGCTAAAATTGAAACAGGTTATACTGTAAAAGTTCCTTTATTTATTAATCAAGGAGAAAAGATTTTAGTTTCTACTAAAGATGGAAAATATTCAGGAAGAGCATAATGCTCTTTTTTATTTATAAGAAGTTTTTTATTTATTGAATATTTAATTAAATAATGATAGAATTTAATAGTAAGGTACAAAATGTATTTTTTATGAATGGAGAGTTAAGTATGAAAAATAAAAAAAGTAATACTATATTAATTATACAAGGTGTGTTATTTATAATCTTAATAATTGGAGCAGCTTATGCATATTTAGGAACATTTAATATAAATTTAAATAATAATGTAGCAGTTAACATTAATTCTACAAGTCCTGGTAATTTATCTTTTATTGCAAATTCTACTCAGTTAAATTTACAAGTACCTGATACCTCAATGACTAAGTATAATGCAAATAATAATGTTGCTGCGAAAGAAGATACTGGTTTTGTAGATATAACTTTAACAGGAGCTGAAGGTTTTTTAACAACATGTTCTTATGATTTAGTTTATGAATATAATACAAATAGTGATATATATGGTAAAACTGTACCAGTTACTACTGATGCTACTAAAGAAATAACTATTGAAGTAAATGGTATGAATGGAAATAATCATTTTGCTACAGAAACTAATTTTAATTTTGATACAAGTAAAGGATGGAGTAATGCTACTTCCACAAAAGGAGCAAAAGTTACATTAGTAACTGGAGCTACATTAAAAAGTTTAGGTACGGAGCAATCAGTAAGATGGAAAGTTACTGGTAGATATTATAATTTAGATTTAAATCAATATGCATTAAGTGGTAAATCTTTTATTGGTAAAATATATGTAGAAAATGTAAATTGTTCTACAGAAGATGGAACAACTGTTAAAAAAGGGTATGAAACAATACTTGCAAATAATGGTGGAAAAACTGCAATTGAGGCAAAAACATCACCTTCATTTGCAAGTATAGAAACTAGTAATGCTGGAATGTATTCATATACAGAAGGAACAGGTAAAACATATTATTATAGAGGTGCAGTAGATAACAACTGGGTAAAATATGGTAAGTTTAAAGCAGACCAAATTGTTTACAGAGGTTTTAGAGACGATACAACAAACACTGATGTATGGTTTGATAGTGTAAATAATCAGGCTAACTACATAGATTATCCAACATTGGCAGAATGTCAAACTGGTGTGGATTATGATTCAACATATAACTATAAATGTAAAGAAGTAGTATATGCCAATAAAGGTGATGATATGTACTGGAGAATAATAAGAGTAGATAAAAATAATAAAGTAAAAATGATATATGCAGGAAGAAAAGCACCGAGTGAAAATGCAAAAGTTGCAATTACTGGGGCAGATACAAATATGGGCTTTACAGCTTATAATAATAAATATGATAAAGCAGAATATGTAGGATTTCAATATACAACTGGTTTACAAAGAGGAACAAACACAAATAGTACAATAAAAACATATTTAGATAATTGGTATACAAAATATTTTAATGAAAATATAGGAACATCAAGATTTGTTAAAACAACATTTTGCAATGATAGAAATACATCTAGAACATGGGCATCGAATGGCAGAGATTTTGAATATGCTCCATATACTAGATTAAGTTCAAGTACTCCAATACCTACGTTTGAATGTAATAATGCAGATGTGGTAACAAATAATTTAGGACTAATAACAGAGGATGAAATAGTGCTAGCTGGAGGAAAAATTGGCACGGACAACAGTGCTTTCTATTTAAATAATAATATGGCATATTGGGTGGGCTCCCCTCTTGTGTTCATTGATAGTGGTTCGCATGTGTTTGGTCTTGATCCGTTTGGTAGTTTTCTTGATGGCCTTGTTGATTCTCGCAATGTTGCGGCCCGTGGTGTAATTTCTCTATCCTCTGAAAGTAAGTTACTTGGAAGTGGAACATATAACGATGTTTACACAGTAAATTAGAGCCGAAGAGAAAGATAACTTCTCTGAGAAAAAAATATAGCACAATCCTCGATTGTGCGTAGGCGAAAAATAAAACTAAATGTGGTTGTAAAGTTAGAGTAGTAAAACGTACTAATGTAGTTACGCCCCTTTATGGGGTGTATAGTTTCAATGAAGTGGAAGAAAATAATTATGAATATAGAAAAATTAAATTAGATGATTTAATTGATACAGTTAAACGTGAACAAGATTTATATGAAATAGCAGTTAATGATATGCTTGATTTTGAAATATAAAGATATTAATAAAAGTTGAATTAAACTATGTTATATGCTAGAATATTAACACATCAAGGAGGATTCAGTAGTATGATAATAGACTTTAATAGTTATAGAAATAAAAAAACTGAAAAAATAACTGAGGAAGATATTTTTAATTTAATTTTAATTTTTAAATATGGGGAAATTGATTTTTTTAATATAAATAATATTATGGAATCATTAGGCTGTTATGCTAGAATGGAAAGGTTTAAGAATATCTATGAAAATTTAAATGTTATAACAAACCTAAATAATTTTCTTATTGTTGATCTAACTGATATTTATGAAAAGATGTTAGAAGAGCGACTAATAATAGAAAGCCATGAAAATGAATTTATGATTGTAGCAAGTTTTGAAAAAATAAATGAATTAAAAGAAAAATATTGTAAAGATGTGTTAGAAAGTTTTGGAGACTTAATGTTTTTTGTTAATAATGATCTGAAATATGGTATTGGAAATTGGAAATTTTTATTTGAGGATGAAGTACTTCAATATCCAAAGTATCCAAGTATAGTCACTGGCGAATTTATAGGTAAAGAAAAAAATCCAGAAACAATGCAAAAAATAAAAAAAAGATCAATTGAACGATTAAAGAGTCAATATGGAACTATAAAATAAATGTATGAAAAAAATTAACGAAAATCCTTGACTATATCAGGGATTTTTTGGTATAATCTTATTGTTTTAAGTCATTTCATCCACTCTAAAAAGGTTTTTAAAAGATTATCTTACCTTAAAGGTGTGACTTATGAAAAGGAGGAAAAGAAATGAAAGCTATAATTAAAACAGGTGGAAAACAATATTATGTTGAAGAAAATAGTCGTATCTATGTTGAAAAATTAGATGTTGAAGCTGGACAAAAAGTTGTTTTCGATGAAGTATTATTTGTTGATGGAAAAGCTGGAAAACCATTTGTAAAAGGAGCATCAGTTGAAGCTGAAGTTATTAAAAATGGTAGAGGTAAAAAAATAAAAGTATTCCATTATCGTCCTAAGAAAAAATCTAGAAAAACTCAAGGACATAGACAAGCATATACTTTAGTTGAAGTTAAAAAAATTAATGGTTAATAATGATTAAAGTTAATAAAAATGGAAATGTTATTAAAATAACTGGTCATTCAGGTTATGATAATGCTGGCAAAGATATTGTATGTGCTAGCGTATCAAGTATAATTTATACTACTGTAAATGGTCTATTAAATATCAATGAAAAAAGTATTGAATTTCTAGATAATGATGAATATATGGAAATAAAAGTTCTTTTATCTGATGATATTACAAACTCATTAATTTTAAATATGATGACTATGCTTAAAGAATTAGAAAAAAGTTATCCTAAAAATATTAAAGTTAATGAAGAATAATAGTAAAGGAGAATAGAAATGTTATATATAAGTTTAAATATTCAAAGATTTGCTCATGTTAAGGCTCAAGGTTCTACTAAGAACAATCGTGATTCAGCAGGTCGTAGATTAGGTGCTAAACTTTCTGATGGACAAACATGTAATGCTGGAAGCATTATTTACCGTCAAAGAGGAACTAGAATTTATCCAGGAACTAATGTAGGAATGGGAAAAGATCATACTTTATTTGCTAAAGTTAATGGAACTGTTAAGTATGAAAGAATGGGTAAAGATAAGAAAAAAGTATCTGTTTATGAGAAATAATAATGCCTTAAAGGCATTTTTTTTGAAGGAGGGTTTATTATGTATTTAGTTAGTATTGATGAAAAAGTATTACCACTTCCAATGGGAATCAATATAAATAAATTTAGTAATTACTTTTCAGATGGAATATTATTTATTGATTATCTTGATGATGAAGAAAAAAATAAAGTTTTAAGTGATTTATTTGATAATATAAGTATTTTATTTTGTTCATATGATTTAAATCAATATGATTTTGAAAAGAAAAAGACTATTAGAAATAATATTAATTATGCAAGATGTATGGAAAAGTACTTTAATGAAAATAATATGTATAGTGAAAGTAATAGTATTTTAAAAGAAATTATTGTAGAAATGATTTCTTACTATGCAAATTATAAGGAATTTGATACAATAGATATAAGTTTAAGGGGAAGATAATATGTTTGTTGATGAAGTTAAAGTTAAATTAATTGCTGGTGATGGAGGTATGGGATGTACTTCCTTTCGTAGAGAAAAATTTGTACCTATGGGTGGACCAGATGGTGGAAATGGTGGAAGAGGAAGTAATATTGTTTTTGTTGGAGATAAATCTTTAAAAACTTTAGTAGATTTAAGATTTCAAAAAATTATTAAAGGTAAAAAAGGCGAAAATGGTATGGGTTCCAATAAATATGGTAAAAATAGTGAAGATATCATTATTAAAGTACCTCTTGGAACTACTGTTTATGATGATGATACTAATCTTATTGTAAGCGATATAGTCGAGGATAATCAATCTGTTATAGTTGCTCATGGTGGAAGAGGTGGAAGAGGTAATAAAGCCTTTGCTACTCATGAAAATCCTGCTCCAAAGTTTTCTGAAAATGGTGAACAAGGAGAAATAAAATATTTAAGATGTGAACTTAAAGTTTTAGCGGATGTAGGACTTATTGGTATGCCAAGTGTTGGAAAATCAACATTTTTAAGTGTAATATCTTCGGCTAAACCTAAAATAGCAAGTTATCATTTTACAACTTTATCACCTAATTTAGGAGTAGTTAAATTAGGTAGTGATTCTTTTGTAGTAGCAGACCTTCCTGGTTTAATCGAAGGCGCAAGTGAAGGAGTCGGTTTAGGAGATAGATTCTTAAAACATGCTGATAGATGTAAAGTTTTAGTACATATGGTAAATATGTCTAAAATGGAAGGTAATGATCCTATTAATGATTATAAAGTAATTAGGGAAGAACTTTCTAAATACTCTAAAAAACTTGCAAATAAAAAAGAAATTATTGTTGCCTCAAAAATGGATATGCCTGATAGTAAAGATAATTTAATAGAATTTAAAAAAGCTTATCCAGATAAAGATATATTTGAAATAAGCTCTATTACTCATTTAGGTATTGATGATTTATTAAATAAAATAAATGAAACTTTAAAAACTGAAGAAGAATTTTCTTATGATAAAGATGAATTTGAAGATGAAGTTTATATTAAATTTAAAAAAAATAAACCTTATGAAATAACTAAAGATGGTGATACTTGGGTTGTTACAGGTAAAGAAATAGAAAGATTATTTAATATGACTAAGTTTACTGAAGAAGAGGGTGTTCTTCGTTTTGGTAGAATACTTCGTGCTATGGGTGTTGAAGAAACCTTAGAAAAAATGGGCGCTAAACCTGGTGATGATGTAGCAATAAATGATTATTTATTTACGTATAAAGGTTAATTTATCATACATTTTTAATTTTTTTGATTTAAATGCAGGCATTTCTAAAATGTTTGTATTTTTTAATTGCTGTTTTATTACAATAACTTTATTTTTTTCTACATTAACTGCTTTAAAAATAATTATTCCATGATTATCAAAACCAATTACATCAATATTTTCTTTCATAAAAAAAGTATGAATTGAATTTGTTTTAGGAAAAATTATTCCGTAATCAAAATCTTTTTTACCCATAAATCCAATTAATTTCTTAAAAAAATTATTTGCTATTTTTACTTTTATATTTTCATCATCACTTATTTGTAATATCATATTTTTTTCTCCATTATAATCATATCAAAAAAAGTAAAAAAAATGTATAATTTTTAAAAAATAATTTTTAATTTATTGACTAAAGTAAAAAAATATTATATGATTATCTTGATAATAGAAGGGAGATTTTTAAAATGGATGAAAATTCAAAAAAGAGTAATGTAGTTCTTCTTACAGTAATAGCTATAGTAACTATGTTAGTTGTTGTAATCGGAGCAACATTTGCTTATTTAGCAAGTCAAGTTGATGGAAAGGGCAATTCAAATATTAATGTATCAACTAATGTATCAAGTGATTTATTTTTAATTGATGCAGGTGCTCCAATTGAGATTGTAGCAAATACTGAAAATTTTGGAAAGGATCAAGCAGCTGCTGGAGAAGATTTAAGCGCTGAATCACTTGGAAGTATAACTTTTACAACAAATAGTGATACTGAATCTAAAAGAAAATATAAAATTGATTTAAATATTTCACAAAATGATATGGAATATACTTCAGGAACTTGTTATGTAAAAACTGATACAGTAGAGGTTGATAAAGAAAACTGTAATGGTGAAAATATTTGGGCTACAGATGGTAAAGCAGAAAAATGTTATGCTAAAGGAAATGTTGTATCAAGAACTGATTATTTAGATAATATGTATTCTTGTACTGCAAGTGATATGTATATTTGGGAAACTAGAAAGGATGCTGAATTAGTATTAGATTTCTATAAAGTTGATAATACTAAAACTTCAGAAACTTGTAACACTGGAAAATGTTATGATCCTAATAGACAAGTAGTTGATGGAATAACTTCTGAAGCGGCTTGTGATGGTAATAATAGATGGGTTGCTGATTACTTTAATGCAACAAATAATAAGTGTTATGTACTTCAAAATACATATGATATTACTAATTCTCAAGGAACTATTAATTTAATGGATAATGTAGAAATGACCACAAGCAAAGCTATTGGTAAAGTAAATGATTACTATATGGCTAGAGTAACATTAATAAACTACATGCATAATCAAATCCAAAATGGTTCTAAGAAATTTATGGCTAGTTTAGAATATTCTCAAATTATTTCTGAACCATAATTTAAATAAATACTAGGCTTAAACCTAGTTTTTTTATGTAAATATATTATATTCACACTTGAAAATATTATAAAAAAATGATTAAATTATTATAGATAGAATAAAGGAGATATTTTATATGGAAAAAAATATTAATGTAAAAATAATGGGAGTATTTGCAAGTATTCTTTTATTATTTATAGTAATAACAGCATCATTTGCATATTTTGGTTCATTTGATGTAAATTTAAATAATAATGTAGCAGTAAATATTAATGCAGTATCTCCTGGAGATGCAACATTTATTTCAAGTGCTACACAATTAAATTTACAAGTACCTGCGGCAAATATGAGTCAAACAGCCTCGAATAATGAAATAGCGGCAGCCTCAAATACTGCAACGCTTACAGTAAATTTAACTGGAGCAGCAAACCTTCTTACAACATGTACATATGATATAGTTTATGAATATGATAGTAACTCAAATGTATATGGTAAAAGTCCTACTACAAAAAATGGTAATAAAGAAATAACATTACAAGTATCAAATGTAAATGGAACAAATAACTTTGTAAATGAAAAGAACTTTGATTATGATTCAAGTTGGACAAACAATAAGAGAACCCTTGTAAGTGGAGCCACTATTTCAAGTAATGGCTCACTTACTACTCAAAATATATCAATAACTGGAAAATATTATAACTTAACTATTTCTCAGACATCAATCGAAGGAAAAGCCTTTGCAGGTAAAATTTATGTAACAAATTATAGTTGTAGTACAAGTGAAATACCACCAGCATATATAACTTTATTAAATGCTTATGGTGGAAAGGGTAGTATAACAGAGCTTCCAAATAGTGCTTTTGCAAGTGTAACAACAGCAAGTGAAAAAGGCATATATAAAGCTGATGATGATTATACTGCAACAACAGGAATGAAGTCATATTACTTTAGAGGGGCGGTAGATAATAACTGGGTCAAATTTGGTAAAGATAGTACTGGAAAAGATATATATTGGAGAATAATAAGAATAAATGGTGATGGCAGTATAAGAATGATATATACAGGAACAACTGCACCAACAGAAAGTACTAAAGTAGTAATGACTGGAACAGGTACACAAATAAGTACAAGTGCCTTTAATAGTAGTTATAATAAAGCAGAATATGTAGGATATATGTACAGCGAGGGAGATCAACATGGAAATAGTACAGATAGCACAATAAAAACAACAATAGATAATTGGTATAAAACAACAACATTAGAAACAGATAGTGCGACAAAGGCTTTAGTATCACAAGACCAAATATTTTGTAATGATAGAAGTGCATCATCAACTCAAACTGCAGCTTGGACATCAACTGGAGCAAATTATTACTATGGAGCATACGGAAGATTAGATAGTAATAAAACACCAATATTAACATGCACAACAGCAAGTGATAAATTCACAGTAAATATAAGTAATGGAAATGGCGCATTAACATATCCAGTAGGATTAATAACAGCGGATGAAGTAGCAATGGCTGGTGGAAAATCCGGAACAAGTAATAGTACTTATTACTTGTACACAAACCAATATTATTGGTCCGGTTCGCCTACTTATTTTAATAGTAGTGTTGGTGATGCTAATGGGTTTTATGTTGGTTCTTCGGACGATCTGCATGGTTATGGCGTGATTGGTGCACTTGGCGCCCGTCCTGTTGTTAGTTTGTCCTCTAAAGCCAAGTTATCGGGCAGTGGAACATATAATGATGTTTACACAGTAAGTTAATTTTTTTGTAATAATTAGAAAATTTATAAATATATTTTAAAAGGAGAAGTAAAATGAAAGATAGAAAATTTATATTATATATTGTAATAATAGTATTTATTGCATCACTTGGAACTCTTACTTATAGAGTAGGTTCATCTATTAAAGCTAAAAAAGATGCTATAAAAGAGGAATATAATAAAAAGCAAAAAGAAGCTGAAGAAAAACAAAAAGCTATTGAGGAAGAAGCTAAAAAAAGGCAAGAGGAATTAGAGCAAAAAAGAAAAGAAGAGGAGCTTGAAAGAGAAAAAGACAGTTTTAATAATATGCATGAATTTTATGCTGGAACTAAAGGTGGAACTGCTACAGGACTTGAGGTTGATGAAATAATTAAAAGTAATAAAAAATCAAGTGATCATTTAATTGAGGTAATATTTGATGATACTTCTTATGGAACAGATCCAGATAAAATCAAAGAAATTAAAGGTATGCTTAAAAGCTTTAATGGTTACAAATTACAAAATTATGAAATATCTGTAGATTATGATGAAAATGGTTATGTAAATAAAGTAACTATTGAGTCAAAGTAAGGAGGAAGTAAGATGTTATTAAATATTATTTTATTAATAATCGTAATTATATCAGGAATGATTTTATCATATTATAATGGTTTTATAAAAAAAGGTAATAGAGTTAAAGAAAGAGAATCTCAAATAGATGTTTTATTAAACCAAAGATTTGATTTAATTCCAAATATAGTTAATTGTGTTAAAGGTTATGCTAAACATGAAAAGACTACATTAGAAAATGTTACTAAATTAAGAAGTGATTATCAAAATAATGGTTTTAGTACCAAAGAAACTGAAAAGATTGATAATCAAATAAATAATCTTATGGCAATCGCAGAAAGTTATCCAGATTTAAAAGCAAATACTGACTTTTTAAATTTACAAAGAAATTTAAATGAAATCGAAAATAAATTAAGTTATGCAAGAACAAGTTATAATAATGCAGTTACATCATTTAATAATGCAGTAGAAAGTGTACCCTCAAATATAATTGCTAAAATATTTAACTTTGAGAAAAAAGACTTATTTCAAATTGAAAGTGAAAAAAGAAAAAATATTAAAGTAAATTTATAAAAATGCTATTTTAAATAGCGTTTTTTTATGCTAAAATATTATTGTATACTAGGAAAGGGTAGTGGACTTATGAATAATACTTTAGAATATTTAAAAAATAATGGAATTGATGTAGATTTAGGATTATCTTTTATTGGTGATGAAACCTCTTATAAAGAACTTTTATTAGAGTTTAAAAATGGTTTTATTAATCAAATGAATGAAATTAAAACTTTATATGAAAATAAAGATATTGAAAATTATGGAATAAAAGTTCACGCTCTTAAAAGTAATTGTAAAACTTTTGGAATAATGACTTTTGCTAATATGGCTTATGAACATGAAATGGCTGCGAAAAATGGTGATATTAATTTTATAAATCAAAACATTACTAATCTTTTTGTAAAGGCCAATGAACTATATAAAGTATTATATACTTTCTTCGGAGGTAACAATGAATAATTTAATAAATGATTTATTTAATATAATTGATATAACTTTAATAGATTTAAACGAAGATAAAGTATATTTATATGATAAATACACTGATAATCCATCAAGCATTAGTTATGAAGATTACTTTGAAAGATGTAAAAAAAGTCTTCATCCAGATTATGCAAATACTTATTTTAATGAAATTAGCGCTAATAATTTACCTATTGATGGATATAAAACTATTAACTTTTTAAAATTATCTAATTTACTTATATACGATAATTATACTGCTCTTGTTAAACTACTTCCAGGTAATAAAGTATTTATTATTTCATTTAAATCTGAAGAAAAACCTAAAAAAGAAGAAAAAAATGATATAAGTAGTGATATTACTGATTTAATATTAAATATTGAAAATACTTTAGAAAGTATTTCTAGAGATAATAATGAAGTTAATAATTTATATAATTATTTTTCATCACTTTTATATGATGTTGTTAAGAAAAACCCAGAGATTAATAAATATTATGAAGGAAAACTTATTAGTAAAATGAACAATTTTACAGAATATCTTTTGATAGTGGATGATGATAATTTAACAAGAAGTATATTTAAAAAAGCATTTTCTTCGTATAATATAATCGAAGCTAAAAATGGTGAAGAAGCTGTAGAAATAATTAATAATAATTTAAAAACAAATGAAAAAAATATTGTAGGAATGTTCTTAGATTTAAAAATGCCTGTTATGGATGGCTTTGGTGTACTAGACTTTCTAAATGAAAAAAGACTACTTAATAAAATGCCTGTTGTTATAGTTTCCGCTGATGATAGTAAAGATACTAAAGAAAAGGTATATGCTTATGAAATAGCGGATATGATAGAAAAACCATTTAATTTTGAAATTATTAATAAAAGATTAAATAATATGGTAAGAATGTATTCTAAAAACAATTACTTATCAGATATTATTAAATCTCAAAATAAAGATTTAAGTAATATTTTAGATAATTATGTAGAATCTTATTTAATAGATAATAATTCTGTATATGAAAAAGTATTAGAAATACTTTCTTTAATGCTTACAGATAATAAAGATATAATTATTAATGCCTCAAAGTATTATGATGTAGGTTTAAAACTTGTCCCAGTATCATACTTTAATGGTTTTAATAATTTAAATGAGGATGAAAAAAAAGTAATATATTCTTATCCAAATAAATCAGTAATTGTTTTAAATAATATTAATTCTTTAGATGAAAAAACTAAAGAATATGCTAAAAATATATGTTTAATGCATAATGAAAGATATGATGGTAAGGGCTTTCCTAAATCTTTAAAAGAAAGTGAAATACCTTTATATGTATACCTTGTAAATATTGCTTATGAATATGCAAGAGGCACTATTAAAAATATTTCTAAAGAAGAAATGATTAAAATAATTATAAGTAAAAATAATACTAAATATAGTCCTGAAAGTATTGAAATATTTAGTAAAATAAGTGGTGATATTAAATGATAAGATCTTGTTTACTTCAGATATTATCATTATGTTATTTATTATTATTACTTTCTGTATTTAATAAAAAAAGAAAAGAAAAAAGTTTAGAAAATAAAAACTTTGAAATATTTTCTATATTAACATTTATGGTATTATTATTTGATGGAGTAAAAAACTATTTATTATTTTTTCAAGATAAATATGAACTATTAAATATAATAGTTTGCAAAGGTTTTCTTATAAGCACTATTATATGGAGTACGTGGTTAATTATATATATAAGTAGTCTTAAAAAAGAACATAAAACTTTAAAAGAGTTATTTAAAAGTAATCCTTTTTATATAATTTTAATAATAATAAGTTTAATATTATGTGGGGTGAGTATTTACTTAAAACCAAATTACTTTGTTGATATTGATAAATTAATTGCTTATCAAAATGGAAAAGATTTATATTTTACTTATATAGTTAATATCGTTTACAGTGGGCTTTTAGTAATATATATGATTTATAAAAAAGAAAAACTTGATTTTAGTAAGAAAATGATAGTATTTTCTTTTGCATTTTTAAGTCTTATTGGAATAGTAATTAGTTGGGTAAATCCAAGTGTTTCAATTAATAGTTCGATAATGGGACTTGTTATGGCTCTTATTTATTTTACAATGGAAAATCCAGATTTAAAAATAATAAATGAACTTGAAAAAGATAAAGAGGAGGCTAATGAAGCCTCAAAAGCAAAAACTGATTTCTTATCAAATATGAGTCATGATATTAGAACACCAATGAATGCTATAATAGGTTTTTCTGAAAGTCTTCTTACAGAAAATATGCCAATTAATCAAAAAAGTGAAGTTCAAAGTATTTATGATGCAGCATCAACATTATTAGGAATTATTAATAATATTTTAGATGTTTCAAGAATTGAAAGTGGTAAAGAGGAAAAGAAAGAAACTACTTATGAAATGCGTAAGATTGTTATGCAACTTTCTTCGGTGATAACTGCAAAACTTGATCAAAATAAAGTAAAACTTAATATAAATATATCTTCGGATGTACCTAAATTTATGATAGGTGATGAACTTAAAATATATCAAATACTTATGAATATATTATCAAATGCTGCTAAATATACAAATGAAGGTCATATAGATTTTAATATAAGTAGTGAAAATGTTGGTGATATGGCTACAGTTAAATTTTCTGTAGCAGATACTGGAATAGGTATTAAAGAAAGTGATTATGATAAATTATTTGTTAAATTTTCAAGAATTCATAATCAAGAAAATTATAATGAAGTTGAGGGTACTGGACTTGGTCTTGTTATAACAAAAAAGTTAGTTGAACTTTTAGGAGGTACAATATCATTTACCTCAAAATATAAAGTTGGAACAACATTTACTGTAGTACTTCCACAGAAAATAGATTTTAATGCTATTGAGAAAGAAGAAGTTAATACTCAAACTAAAGTAAGTACCTCAAATGTACATTTTGATGGATCACTATATGACATATTAATTGTTGATGATAATATTTTAAATTTAAAAGTTGCTCAAAGAATATTATCTGATTATAAATTTAATATTACTTGCCTTCAAAGTGGAGCAGAGGCTATTGAAAAAATTAAAGGTGGGGCAAGATACGATTTAATATTTTTAGACCATATGATGCCTCTTATGGATGGTATTCAAACTTTAAAAACACTTAAAAATTTAGAGGGTGTTAAAGTTCCTCCGGTAATTGCTTTAACAGCTAATGCAATGGTAGGAATGAAAGAGTTTTATTTAAAAGAGGGCTTTGATGGCTATATTTCAAAACCTATTAATAGAGAAGAACTTCAAGTGCTTTTAAATAATATATTTTGTAAAAGATAAATAAAAAATACTGATTTTTATAACCAGTATTTTTATTTTTGTTTATTAATTGTTCTTGCTTCTCTTGCAGAAATAATAACTTTTTCTCCATTAATAACTTTTTTTTGAAGATTTGGTTTTTGAACTCTTTTTGTTGCATTTAATGCATGAGATCTATTATTTCCTGATAAAGGTTTTTTATTAGTTATTTTAGTAGCCATTATTAGTTTCCTCCTTTTTTCATTACTTTTAAATTTTACTATAAATATGGGGAAAAGTCAACAAAATTTACATTTCATATACTAGATTGGTGTGGTATAATACAATTAAGAAAGGTATTAGTTAAGTGGCAATTTAAAAATAGATTGAACGTTGATTGCTACGAAAGATATAAAGATTAATATGATAGTAGTTAGTATTGGAGATTTAGTTTTAGATTATTACTATAAAAATGGAAAATTAATTGGTGCTGATGGAGGAATGAGTAGCCATAATATTATTGCAAATTTAGCGAAAAAGAAGATTTCTACAGCAGTATATGGAGTTTCTGGTAATGATATACAAGGCAAAATTGCTAATTTAAGTTTAAAAAAATTAAATGTTGATGTAAGCAAAGTATTAATTAAAGATAATATTAAGACAAGATGCTTTCATGTTTCTTATGATGAAGAAGGTTTTATTTCTAAAAAAAGATGTCCAAAATGTAATGAAAAAAAATGGTATGAAGAAAGTCAAATTGATATAGAATATATAACTAAAAATATACAAAATGATGATATTTTAGTCTTTGATAATCTGAATGATAAAAATATTGAAATCATAAAAAACGTTTCTAATAAAAAAATAATTGATATAGGCCAGTATTTTGAATTTGAAAATTTATCAAAAGAGGACATTATAAATAAATTAAATAATGGTTTTGAAATAATTAATTTTAATGAAAGAGTGTCAAACTATTTACTTGATAAATTAAATTTAAAAAATAATATTGAATTATATAATTTACTAAAGGCAAAATTAGTAACTATTACTCGTGGCGAAAATGGTGCAATCTTTATATATAATAGTAAAGAATATAAATTTAATTTAAAAGATAATGGTAATGTTATTGATTCTTCAGGTGCCAGAGATGCATTTATATCTAGCATAATATTTGATTATATAAAAAATAGTTATGAATTTAATGAAGAACTTTTTCCAAAATGGTATGAAAAATCTATTAAATTAACTAGTAAGGTTGTATCTAACTTTGGTGCAAGAGGACATTTAAATTCATTATATAAAATTAAAAAAATAGATAAAGTTTGTACTTGTGAAAATTTTGAATATAACGAAAGAAGAAAAATTAAAAGGTGTAATATTAATATAAATAATTTGGAGTCAAGAGTTATTAATGCTATTAATTCTAATGCTTATGATAAGTTACTAGATATAAATTTTGATAAAAGTAAAAGTTATTTATTCATTGGAACAGGTGGTTCTTTTGCAGGGGCTAGTTTTGCTTCAACAGTTATAAATGACTTATTTGGTGCAAGTACTTATTCATTATATCCAAGAGATGCATTTTATAGAAATAATACAAATATAGATAAAGCATTTTTATTTTCATATTCAGGAACGACTAATGATATAATTCAAAGTGTTAAAGATTTTGATAAAAATAATGTGTATGTAATTACAAAAGGGCAAACCCAAAATATTGTAACAAAGACTGGCATTATGAAAAACAATATAATTACTTATAGAACTTCGGCGAATAAATGTAAAGAAAGAGGTTTTTTATCTTTTGAGGGAGCTTTAGCACCAGCTGCATTATTTATGAAATTATATTTACAAAAGACCAATAGTGATATTAGTATAAATAATTTTATCAAGGATTCTATGAGTTATTGGAGTAGTCAGGTTCAAAAAGAAATTGATAAAAAGTTTATTGAAAGTGCCATTAATCATAATAAAATAATTAATGTTTTCCGCGGAGATTATAGTAACTGTGCAAGTTATGATTTAGAAAGTAAACTTATTGAATCTGGTATATTTAACTCTATTATTCACGAAAAGAAAAATTTTTCTCACGGAAGATTTATTAATTTTGAAAATATGAACAATAAATGTGTAATCTATTTCAAACAAAAGACTACCTCAAAATATGAAGAAGAATTATTAAATTATTTAGGAAATAAAATTGCTATTTTTGAAAGTAAATACGATGGCCTTTTAGCGGAGTTTGATTTATTAATTGCTTCACAATTTATAATATATCAAATAGGTAAGTTATTAGATATTGATGTTTCTAAACCTAATTATACAGATAATGCAATGAAAATCTATTTTTATAAAGGACAGTTGTAAATAAATTTGTACTATTTTTTTTTATTATCTTATGGTAGAATATAGTCATACGGGGTGGTTTTAATGAATAATCAAGAATTAACTTTATTATCTGTGGAACAAATTTGGGGAAACTCTCAACTAGAGGTACTAAAAAAATACGGAACAAAGATTGCGGCAACAGATTTGTGCATTCTAACGCGTGGATGTGTGCGTGATGAGGATTATGTGGATGAAGATAAATCTTTAACTGGTAGAACTTGCGTTGCTTGGACTAAAACTGTTAATAAATATGTTAAAGAGATTTTTATAGATGGTTTGTGTAGTTGTTGTGGTTATATAAATGATATTAGTTGTGTTATTCGCCCAGTATTGCAAAACTCTACAATTTCCTTACCAAGTACTGTTAGTGACCCTAATATCATAATGGAAATAGAGTATGGTGAGTATCCACAAAATGCTCCGAGTGCTACAATGCAAAAAGAATTAGAAAAAGAATACAAAAAAGGTATGAATAAAACAGGGAGAAGTTACACATTTAGTTCATCACCATGTGATGATTTTGATACATTATTTAAACCTATTACTTATGATGAGTATGAATATCATGGAAAAAAGTATATTCGTGTAAGGGCAATCGCTGAATATCCAGATTACGAATCAATCCTTTCAAATGGACTTGCGTGTAAAGATGGCGATTATTTTTGGGTACAAGTATCACCGGTTAAATGGCTTATAGATGATAAAACAGGACTTTTAATTTCAAAAAAGGGACTAGTTGCAGGAATTGGTTTTGGTGATGTTAAATATTATGATGGTATGTCTTATGATTTTGATAAATCAGAATTGAAAAAATATCTTGATACGCATATGATGCATGATCTTTTTCAAAATACTGTTTCGTTAAATGTTTCAAATATTCAAAAACATCATATAAAATCCATTCAAAATCACCCATCACAAAATCAACCAACCCAAGTTACGCAACAAAATTCAAGTACACAAGATGTAAAAGTTGAAGATACACAGGCTATAGAAAATAAATCTGAATATGATGAAGTAAAACAAGTTGAATTACAAGTAGAAAAAAGAAAAAATCCTTATGATTTAAACTTTAATAAAGTAAGTGAGGAAGATATAATTAAGGGAGCTGTAGAAAGTGGAGTGGCCGTATTTTTACATGGACCATCATCCGAAGGAAAGTCAGCAAGAGTAAAACAAATAGATCCAACTTGTGAAATAATATATTTAAGAAATGCAACTCCAGAGAGTTTAAATGGAAAAAGTGTGTATAATCAGCAAACTGGGGAAATGATAGATGTGCAACCAACATGGTTAAAAAAGTTACAAGAAAAATGCAAAAATGAACCTGATAGATATCATATAGTATTTTTTGATGAAATAACAAATGCTCTACCAAGTATTCAAGGAATAGCCTTTAATATAGTTTTAGATAGAGAAGTAAATGGAATATGGAAATTACCGGAAAATGCAAGAATAGTAGCAGCGGGAAATGATATGAAAGATTCTTTAGCAGCAAACCAGTTAGCGGAACCACTATTTAATAGATTTGCACATGTATATATAAAAACAACAACTGAAAGTTGGCTAAACTGGGCAAGTGAATATAATATACATCCGGCAATTTATACATTTATTGCTTATACAAAGGGTGCAGTGTTAAGAAGTGGTTATAATGGTGAGAAACCTAATGCTGATCCTAGAAAGTGGGAAATGGCATCAAAAATGTTATATAGTACAAGAAATCCAGAAATGCTCAGAGCATTAGTAGGAGAAGATATAACAAAAGAGTTTGTAGCATTTTGTAATCAAGAGGTAATAACACTAAATGATGTAATAAATGAAAATTATAATTACAGAGATATTGATTTTTTAAATACAGCAGCAAGATATGCAACAATATTAGGTTTATCTCAAGTAGATGAAGAAAATTTAGAAAAAGTAAGAAATTTTGCAATTAATTTAGGAAAAGAGTTTGGAGCAATTTTTGATTCATTATGGGTTCATGGTGATGAAAGTAGATTAGAAAAGTTAGCGGAAATTAAACTAGCGGGTGGAGGTTTAAGAAGGTAATGCAAGAAAAAAAAGAAATGTTATTAACTTATTTAAAATCAAATATTATATTTGCATAAGATAATTTTCTTTGATTTTTAATTATTTTATGATAGAATATAGTCTTATGGAGGGGGTTAAATGAATAATCAAGAATTAACTTTATTAACTGAAGGACAAATTTGGGGAGATGACTCTGAATCCCAATTAGAGGTTTTGAAAGAATATGGAACACAAGCTACAGTAACAGATTTGTGTATTTTAACAGGGTGTAAAAATGGCTATTTTTATACTAAATCTCAATTTGATAACGATGTTAGGATTGTTGATGAAGATGGCAAAAAAGCTCTAAATTATGTGCATAAACCTAATATCTCTATTCGACCAGTGTTGCTAAATTCTCTATTATATTCACAATCTATTTGGGCTATAACTACAGGATACGATGGTACAGAGGAAATCGAATATGGAGAGTATCCTCAATATGCTGCTTCTGAAACATTACAAAATGAGTTAGAGTTAAGACTAAAACATAAAAAAGGTTTGAATAAAACAGGAAGAAGTTATACATTTAATTCGGTACCTTGTCGTTTTAATGATGGATCATTTAAACCTGTAACTTATAAGGAATATGAATATCAAGGGAAAAAATATATTCGTATTGAAGCAAATTTAGGATATAATGAGCATTACTTATTACTTTCAAACGGGGTTGAATATACAAATGGTGATTATGTTTGGGTAGAAGTCTCACCAGTTAAATGGCTTGTTGATGATAAAACACAATTGCTAATTTCTAAAAAATGTTTAGTTGCCGGTATAAGTTTTAATCCTTATAGAGCAGGTTTTGATGGCTGCTTTGATAATACAGCAATGAAAAAATATCTTGATAATTACATGCTTCATGATCTTTTCCAAAATACTGTTTCGTTAAATATTTCAAATGTAAATATTCAAAATCATTTGAAAAGCTCTATTCGTAATCAGAAACTTAATAAAGCTGTAAAAGATTATCAAAAAAAATTAATTCAAGAACCAAAGCCTGAAGAACCAAAAGTTGAAAATAATTCAGAATATGAAGTTGAAAATAATTTTGAATATGAAGAAATAGAAACAGCTGAATTACAAGCAGAAAAAAGAAAAAATCCATATAATTTAGACTTTGGTGAAGTAAGCGAGGAAGATATAATTAAGGGAGCTGTTGAAAGTGGAGTGGCAGTATTTTTACATGGACCATCATCTGAAGGAAAGTCAGCAAGAGTAAAACAAATAGATCCAACTTGTGAAATAATATATTTAAGAAATGCAACTCCAGAGAGTTTAAATGGAAAAAGTGTGTATAATCAGCAAACTGGGGAAATGATAGATGTGCAACCAACATGGTTAAAAAAGTTACAAGAAAAATGCAAAAATGAACCTGATAGATATCATATAGTATTTTTTGATGAAATAACAAATGCTCTACCAAGTATTCAAGGAATAGCCTTTAATATAGTTTTAGATAGAGAAGTAAATGGAATATGGAAATTACCAGAAAATGCAAGAATAATAGCAGCGGGAAATGATATGAAAGATTCCTTAGCAGCAAATCAGTTAGCGGAACCATTATTTAATAGATTTGCACATGTATATATAAAAACAACAACTCAAAGTTGGCTAAAATGGGCAAGTGAAAATAATATTCATCCAGCAATTTATACTTTTATAGCTTATAAAAAAGGGATGGTATTAAGAAGTAACTATAATGGAGAAAAACCAAATGCAGATCCAAGAAAATGGGAAATGGCATCAAAAATGTTATATAGTACAAGAAATCCAAAAATGTTAAGGGCATTAGTAGGAGAAGATATAACAAGAGAGTTTGTAGCATTTTGTAATCAAGAGGTAATAACACTAAATGATGTAATAAATGAAAATTATAATTACAGAGATATTGATTTTTTAAATACAGCAGCAAGATATGCAACAATATTAGGTTTATCTCAAGTAGATGAAGAAAATTTAGAAAAAGTAAGAAATTTTGCAATTAATTTAGGAAAAGAGTTTGGAGCAATTTTTGATTCATTATGGGTTCATGGTGATGAAAGTAGATTAGAAAAACTAGCTGAGATTAAACTTGCTAGTGGAGGTTTAAGTAGAAAGTGAAAGATAAAAAAGAAATGTTTTTAACTTATTTAAAATCAAATGTTGCACCCGTATTAGTGGATTTTTTATCTATTAATGAATTAGATTTTGCTGTTACTATACCTGCTGATATTGATATTAAAGAATTAAATGGTCATTATGAAGGGCTAGATTTTATTCCCCCTAAATGGTTAAATGAAATACTTTCTTCAACTAAAAATAAAATATTAGTAATTGATAGAATTGATACTATTTCTAAAGAAGAACAATTAAAATTTGTAGAATTATTAAAATATAGAAAAATATCTACATTTGAATTACCTAAAGATTGTTTGATTATTATAACTGCCAATGAAATAAATACTGAAAAAATAAGTAACGAAATCTTTTCACTAGTTGCATGTATATAAGGAGTAAATTATGAATTATGATATAAAGTCAATAAAAAATAAAATGTTAGTAAAATACCCTTTTTTTGGAAGCGTAATAGCAAATGTTAAATATGAAGAAGATAAAAGTTTAGGAACAGCTGGTACTAATGGACAGATAATTTATTATAACCCTGATTATTTAAATAGTTTAAGTAAAGAGGAGCAAACTTTTGTGTTTGCTCATGAAGTATGTCATATTGCTTTTAATCACATATTAAGAAGTGAAGGGAAAGATATAAACCTATGGAATATTGCAACTGATGGAGTTACAAATCAATTTTTAAAAAGAGATGGTTTAAAAATGCCAAAAGGTGGTGTCGATATAGCAGATGCAATAAATTATGATGCTGAACAACTATACGAAAAACTATTACAAGAAAAACAGCAAAATCAAGAAAATCAACAAAATAGTCAAGAACATCAAAATCAGCAAAATAACTCAAATAGCAATAATCATCAAAAAAAAGATAATAATCAAAATGGTAAAAATGCTCAGCAAAGTGATGATTCTCAAAAACAGAACTCAGAAAAAAGTCAAAATGGTCAAGACAATAATCAACCAAGTTCCAATAGTAAAAATAATGAAAATTCACAAAGCAGTGAAGATTCACAAGAACAAAGTAATAGCCAGGATAATAGTCAGATAAATGCTCAGCAAAATAACTCGAAAAGCAATAATAATCAAAAAAATGATAATAGTCAAAATGGTAAAAATGCTCAGCAAAGTGATGGTTCTCAAAAACAGAACTCAGAAAAAAGTCAAAATGGTCAAGACAGTAATCAAACAAGTTCCAATAGTAAAAATAATGAAAATTCACAAAGTAGTGAAGATTCACAGGAACAAAGTAATAACCAGGATAACAATCAGATAAATGCTCAGCAAAATAATTCAAACAGTGATAAACAAAAAAATGATAATAGTCAAAATAGCAAAAATGATCAGCAAGGTGATGGTTCAAAAGGCAATACATTAGAGCAAAGTAGTGGTGATGAAAGTTCACAACAATCAGATAATAATTCAAATAATGATGATAAAAAACATAAAGATGTTGGTCATGACACACATAGTATGTGGGAAGAAACAGTAAAAAAACATAAAGAACAAGAACAAAATAAAGAGAAAAAGAATAACGAAATAAATAAAAAAAATAAGAATTCCAGTGAAAAAGATGACTTTGAAAAAAAACAAGAAGAACTTGAAAATATGGGTGAAAAGAAAGCTTTTAAAAAAAATTTAGAGGATAGGAAAAAACAATTAGAGGAATTAAAAGAGGCAATTTCTAAATTGGCTTCTCAAGCGGGTAGTACCTCTAACGAAGATGTTAGAGAAATTGAAAATATAGGCATTTCAAAGCCTTTAATTGATTGGAGATATATTCTAAGAGAAGCAATAAAATACGATGTTGATTGGTCTTATCAAAATGCCACTATCGAAGATGGTGTAATAACTCCAAATTTAGAAGAACAACCAAAACCAGAAACTGAAATTGTTTTGGACACAAGTGGTTCAATTAGTGATGTTTTATTAAGAAATTTTTTAAGAGAGTGTAAAAACATACTACAACAATCTAGAGTAAAGGTTGGCTGTTTTGATACAAAATTTTATGGTTTTCATGAAATAAGGACTGAACAAGACATAGAAAATATGAAATTTGTAGGTGGAGGCGGTACTGATTTTTACGTAGCAATTAATGCATTTACAAGACGTGTTGAAAATAAGATAATATTTACTGATGGTGAAGCATGGATGCCAAATATACCTTGTGATGCAATATGGATTGTCTTTGGACAAACAAAAATTAATCCAAAGGGTGGCAAGGTAATATATATTACTCCAGAACAATTGGACAAGTTATATGGATTCGATTTTAATGATAATGTTAGAAAAAGAGTTAAGTAAGTATATTTATTGAAAAATTTATAGATGAATTATAAATAATATGACTGATAAAGTATGTAAATATTGCATACTTTTTTTATAATTTACTAACGAACAAATATTCTTGATTTATAAAAAATAGTGTGTTATTATTTTAATGTAGTCCAAAATGGTTTATAATTAAATAGTGGAGGTAAAGATATGTATCGTTATATAATAGGAATAGTTAGTGAGCAAGATAGTAATAATATTACTTTAGAATGTAATAATGTTGGTTATCAAGTTTTTGTATCTAATCCATATTCATATGAACTAAATAGTGAATATAAAGTTTATTTATATAATCATATTAGAGAGGATGAAAACTCATTATATGGTTTTAAAACAAAGGAGGAGTTAGAATTATTTTTAAAGTTAATTAATGTTAAAGGATTAGGACCTAAAATGGCTAATGGATTTTTTGCTACAGGTAGTGTTAAAGGTATTGTTGATGCTATAAATAGAGAAAATGTTTTATACTTAACTAAATTTCCTAAAGTAGGTGAAAAGATTGCTAAACAAATTATTCTTGATTTAAAAGGTAAGATTGAGATTGATGGTGATGTTAGTGATGACTCTACAGCTGATTTATTTGAAGTATTACAAGGATTAGGTTATAAAACTAGTGAAATTAATAAAGTTATTAAAAATGTTGATCCTTCTTTAAATGTAGAAATGCAAGTTAAAGAAGCACTTAAACTTTTATTGAGGTAATATGAGAATTGGTATTGATTTTGATAATACAATTGTAAATACATCAGTTACATCAAAAAGATATTTAGATAAACATTTACCTGGAAATAATTTAAATAGTTATCATGATTTATCTAAAAACGAAGGGCTAGATTTTTTCTATAAATATTATAAAGATATTACAAATAGTCTTGATTTATTTGATGGAGTATATGAGGCATTTTCGTTTTTTAAAGAAAATAATATTGAAACTGTTCTTTTAACAGCAAGAGGTGGAGGATGCCCTGAAATTATTGACTTAACTAAAGAGTATTTAGAAAAACATAATTTAAATTTTGATAAATATATTTTTAAAGCTTTTCCTAAAGGTAAAGAGGCAGTAGAATATGGAATTGATTTAGTTATTGATGATACTTTAGAAGTAATTGAGGATGTTAGAAATCATAATGTAGAAGCATTACAGTATGGAGTAGATGTTAAAAATTGGTATGAAGTTATAAATTTTGTTAGGAGGAAATTAGATGGACAGAATATTAGATGCAAATGAACAAAATGAGGAAGTTTTCGAAGAAAATATTAGACCACAAAGGTTATCAGAATATGTTGGACAAACTGAAATAAAACAAAATTTAGATGTTTTTATTAAGGCTGCTAAAATGAGAGGACAAGTACTAGATCATACTTTATTATATGGTCCTCCGGGACTTGGTAAAACAACTCTTGCTCATATTATTGCAAATGAAATGGGTACAAATATTAGAACAACATCAGGGCCTGCAATGGAAAAACCAGGAGATCTAGCAGCAGTACTTTCTTCACTTGAACCAGGAGATGTTTTATTTATTGATGAAATTCATAGACTTCCTTCTTATATTGAGGAAATACTTTATCCTGCAATGGAAGATTTTGAACTTGATCTTGTAATAGGTAGTGAAGGTAAAAGTAAAAGTATTAAAATAGATTTACCGCCTTTTACTTTAGTTGGAGCCACTACTAGGGCAGGAGATCTTACTTCACCACTTCGTGATAGATTTGGTATTGTAAATAAACTTGAATATTATACTGATGATGAACTTGCGGGTATTGTCAAAAGAACTAGTAAAGTTTTAGATATGCCTATTGAAGATGATGCAGCATTAGAACTTGCCAAAAGAGCAAGAAAAACTCCAAGGATTGCTAATAGACTTTTTAAAAGAGTATCTGATTTTGCTTTAGTACTTGGTAATGGAAATATAACTTTAGATATTACTAAAGATGCTTTAAAAAGATTAAAAGTTGATGATTATGGACTTGATAGTATTGATATAGAATATTTAAAAAGTTTAATTGAAAAATTTAATGGAGGTCCTGTTGGAATAGAAACTATTGCAACATCAATTGGTGAAGAAGTATCCACAATTGAGGATGTAGTAGAACCATTTCTTTTACAAGAGGGTTTTATAAAAAGAACTAAAAGTGGTAGAGTTGCCACTGAAAAAAGTTATGATCATTTAAAAATTGATTATAATAAATCTTTATTTTAGAAAGGATAAGTTATGTTAGAACAAATAATAAGTATTGTAGTAATACTTTTAATAAGTTATATAATAAATTTATTAATTGATAAGTTTATTAAAAAAGTAATGGATAAAAAGAATAATAAAAATTTAAAAACTATTTTAATATTTTTTGATAGACTTAAAACTGCTATAATTTTTGGAATAGGTGTAACTATTTGTTTATCAAAATTTAAAATGTTTAAATCACTTTCTGTTACCTTACTTTCTGCAGTTGGAATATTAACTACTATTTTAGGCTTAGCGGCTCAAGAGGCTCTTAAGAATTTATTTGGTAGTATTTCTCTTTTATTTTCTCATCCAATTGAGGTAGGAGATAGAATTCATATTTTAGAAAAAGATATATCTGGCACCGTTTTAGAGGTATCAATGAGACATACTATAATAAAAGGTTATAATAATCAAAGATATATTATTCCTAATAGTGTTTTAAATACCCTTACAATTGAAAACTATGATTATAATGAAAATAAACATTGTTCATTTATGGAATATGGTATTTCTTATTCATCTGATTTAGATAAAGCCATAAAACTTGCTAAGGAAGAACTTAAAAAATTATATAAAGATGCAAATTATGATATAAATGTTAAAGTAATAAGATGGGATAGTTCCGCAGTAATACTTAGATGTTATGTATGGGGAAAAGATATTAGTGAAAGTTTTGAAAATAGTTGTAAATTAAATGAAAATTTAAAGAAAGTGTTTGATAAAAATAATATTGAAATACCTTACAACTATATTAATGTAATTAATAAAAAATAAATTTATTTAGAACCTAATAATTTATAAATATGAATAACACTATAATAGCGTAGTGTTATTTTTTTTTATTTATAGTCGTTGTATTTGAAATAATAATAAAATTTCTTATGACATTTCTTATGACATTTATCCTGAAATTATATAATAATTTTTATTAATAATTGGTTTACACATAGAATAAAATTATCAGTTTTATCTATTGAAATTAAAACATTATTATGATAGTATGAATATAGAAAGGATAGGGAAAATGAAGAACCTAAAAAGAATAGTTTTAACTTTAGTAATGGCTTTTGCAATAATTTTACCCTCAATAGTTTTTGCAGAAACTAAAGAAGTTAAAACAGAAGAAGAACTTAAAGCAGTTCTTGCAACTGGTGGTGAAGCAAAAGTAACTGAAAATTTTGAAGTTACAAAAGATTTATATTTAGTTGATGGTAAAGAAGTTACAATTGATTTAAATAATCATGACATTTTATTTAAAAATCAAACTTCAATTAATATTGATGGTGGAACACTTGATTTAACTGGAAAAGGTTCAATGAAAAATGATATAACTAATTTTTCACCAATCTATATTAAAGGATCTAAGAATAAAGAAGATGTCAATTATAGTAATGTTACTGTTGGCAAAGATGTACATTTAAAAGGTCATATGGCAATTATTGTTGTTTTTCCAGATAATGACAATAAATATGTTTCTTATGGCGTAAATGTAAATGTTTATGGTACTCTTGAGGGAGATCTAAACAAAAATGGAGTTGAGGGTTCTAGTATTCAAATTAATGGAAATATTAGAAATACTGAAAACTGTCCAGTATTCAATATTTATTCAAGTGCAAAACTAATTGGAAATACTGATGGTATTTACGGAGCTGGTTATGCAATATGGAATATCGATGGAGCTACAATTGAAGGCGTAACTTCAGGTATTGCTACAAAAGCAGGTATCTGGAATATTAAAAATGCAAAAATTACTGCAACTGGTGAAAAGAAGGATAGTATTGGTGAAGGTGAAGGAATTAAAGGTACTGGTTCTGCAATTCAAATTGAATCACATCCTAGTTTCTATGGACATGTTGAAATGACTATTGATGGTGGAGAATATACTTCCTCACATAATGCTGCTATTCAACATTATTTAGCAGACTCTGCAACTGAAGGTGCATTAGCAAAAGCAATCGTAATAAAAGGTGGTACTTTTAAAGGTACTCTTGATATGATGAAACCTGATGAAATTGAAATTTCTGGTGGTTCATTTACTGATGAAATAGTTACTAAAAAAGATGGAGTAAAACTAGTAACAGGTGTAAAAGCTGTTAAAGATGGTGAAATGTATACTATAGTTAGTGAAAACAAAGGTGAATTAGTTGTTACTGCTCCAGAAGTTAAAGTTAGTGATAAAGTAGATGAAAAAGTTGCTAAAGAATTAACTGATGCAAAACTTACTGATACTGTAACAGGTTTAAAAGAGGCTGTTGATTCTTCAAAAATCGAAGGATTAGAAAACACTTTAGTAGAGGTTAAAATTTCTAGTGAAATTAAATCTTATGATAAAGAAAAAGGTGTTTTAGTTCTTGATATTAAACCATATTATACAGTTAATCAAGAATCTAAAGTTATTCCTAATGAAGCAATAAATGGAAAAGTAAAAATAAAAGTTGCTGTTCCTAATGAAATTACATTTACTCATGCAAAAGTAGTACATAAAAATGGTGAAACTGTAATTGATACTAAAGAATATGAAATTAAAGAGGAAAATGGACAAAAATATATTGAAATTGAAACTGAAAGTTTCTCTACATTCGAAGTTAGTTTCTATACTCCAGCAAAAGTTGAAAATCCAAATACAGTTGATGGAATCTTAGTATATACTTCAGTTACACTTATGAGTTTAGCTCTATTAGGTGCTGCTGCATTAGTACTTAAGAAAAAAATGAACTAATTAAAAAATCACATTAATTTGTGATTTTTTTTATTGTATTTTTAGCAACTTCTAAATAAGTTCTTAAAAGATTACTTGCTCCAAGTTTAGTTCCACCAAAATATCTTACAATTATTAAAAGATGGCTATTTAGATTATTATAATTTAAAATATTATATATTTGCATTCCAGCACTATTATGTGGTTCTTTGTCATCAGTTTTTCCTGCAGTAGTGCCTAATATGTAAGCATAAGGAAAATGTTTTGCTTTAGGATGCTTACCTTTAACATCACTAAGTATTTTTTTGATATCTTCTTCGGTATCAATTTTATATAGTAAACCTATAAATTTAGATTTTTTAATAGTTAATTCAAATTCATTTAATAACATAATATACCTCATAAAAATTATATCTTATTTTTAGGTATTTTTGTAGTATAATATTTTTGTAAGGAGAATTATTATGTTTAAGGAAGAATTAAAACTTGTTCCACATGCACCTGGTTCATATCAAATGGTTAATAGTGATGGAATAATAATTTATGTAGGTAAAGCTAAAGATTTAAATAAAAGACTTCATTCATATTTTCGTGGAACAGTAACAGGAAAAACTGCTTTAATGGTTAGTGAAGTAGATCATTTTAAGTATATTGTAACTAAAACTGAAACAGAAAGTTTTATATTGGAAATAAATTTAATTAAAAAATATAATCCTAAATATAATATTCTTTTAAAGGATGATAAAACTTATCCATATATTGAATATATTAAAAAACCTTATCCGGCTTTAAAAGTATCAAGATATATAAATGTAAAGAAAAGTGATAAGAAACTTTTATTTGGACCATATCCTAATGCCTATGCTGCTCGAAGAATGGTATCTTTAATAAATAGATTATATCCTTTGAAAAAGTGTGAAGGAAAGCCTAAAGAAGTATGTTTATATTACCATATAGGAGAATGTCTTGGCTATTGCACTAAAGATATCCCCGAGGAAAAAATTAAGACTATGGAAAGTGAAATACTATCATTTTTACGTGGTAATGATAAAATAATTACTGATAAAATAAAAGAAAAAATGGAATATTTTTCTTCGAATTTAAATTATGAAAAAGCATTAGAACTAAAAAATGAACTGGAGTATATTAATTATATTTGTGAAAAACAAAAAGTTCAATCTAATGATTTTGTTAATAGAGATGTAGTGTCATATTATTTTTTCAAAGGCTATTTATCTATTGAAATATTATTTATAAGAAATGGTAAACTACTTGGAAGTCATAATAATATAATTGTTCCTATTGAAAGTAATGAAGAAGAAATAGTAAGTTATTTATATTCTTTTTATCAAAAACATGAAGTTCCTAAAGAAATAGTTATTCCTACCGATATTGAGGAAAATCTTCTTTCTAAATTACTTGATACAAGTTTTGTTAAACCTTTAAAAGGAACAAAGAAAAAACTTCTTGAAATAGCCTATGAAAATGCAAAAATTACTTTAGAAAATAGTTTAGATAGATTTAAAAATGATGAAAAAAGAGTATTCGAAGCCCATGATAATCTAAGAAAGATTCTTAATATGAATAGTTTATATAGAATAGATGCCTTTGATAATTCAAACCTATTTGGATCTTTTTCTGTAGGAGCAATGGTTGTATTTAAAAATGGTAAGCCAAGTAAAAATGATTATCGTAAATATAAAATTAGTGTAGATAAAAATGATGATTATCATATGATGAAAGAGGTTATATATCGTAGATACTTTAGATGTATAGTTGATAAAGAAGAAATGCCTGATTTAATAATTTTAGATGGAGGACTAAATCAAATAAATGCTTGTAAAGAAGTTTTAAATACTTTAAATTTAAATATTAAAGTAGTAGGTTTAAAAAAAGATAATCATCATAGAACAAATGCTCTTTTAGATAGTGATACTTTAAAAACCTATGATTTAACAGGACATGATGATGTATTTAATTATTTAACTAGAATCCAAGATGAAGTTCATAGATTTGTTATAACTTATCATAAAACAATAAGAAGTAAAGGTATGCTTAAAAGTATGCTTTCTAATGTTGAGGGATTAGGTACTCAAAGAATAAATAATTTACTTAAAAAGTTTGGTAGTATTGAGAAAATTAAGAATGCTGATATCAAAGAGTTAAAGAAAGTTATTCCTGAAAATATAGCTATTGAGTTAAAAAGATATTTAAATGAAAACTAAATTATGATAAACTATATAATAGGAAGGAAAGTTATATGGCAGTAAAAAGTAATGAAATAATTAATAGTATAAAATTTTTAGCATTTGATATGATGGATAAAGCAGGTGAGGGTAATCCTGGTCATACTTTAACTGGAGTGCCAATATTTTATGCTTTATATAGTAATGTTTTAAATGTAATACCAAGTAATCCTAGTTTTATTAATAGAGATAGATTAATTATACCTTCGAAAAATTATAGTGCTGCTCTTTATGCAACTTTATTTTATGCTGGGTATGATTATCAAATTGAGGATTTAAAAAGATATAGAGATGTTGATTCTTATGCACCAGGTGCTCTTTTATATAATAAAGAAATGGGTATTGATGCATCATCTTCTCTTGCTGGAGATAATACTTCTTTAGCAGTCGGTGTATCTTTATCTGAAAGATATTTTGAAAATATGTTTATAAATATAAATAAAGATTTAGATTTGATTAATTATTATACATATGTTCTTTTGACAAATGAAGATATTCAGGAAGGTGCGGGCTATGAAGCAATGGTTTTTGCAAGTAATCAAAAACTTAATAAATTAATTTTTATTTATGATAACAGTGGTATATCCTCAGATGGAAATATTTCTAAAACCTATACGGAAGATTTAGAAACAAGACTTGATGCCCTTGATTTTAATGTAATAAATGTTAAAAATGGTAACAATCCTAAACAGATTGAGGATGCTTTAAAGGATGCTAAGAAAAGCGAAATGCCATCATTTGTAATAGTTAATAATGAATTTGGTTATGGTCTTGAAAATAGTAATAGTTCAAGAGTGTATGGTTCATTAATATCTAATGAAGAACTAGTAAACTTAAAAATTGAAAGTAAATATCCTACAGAAAGTTTTTATGTTAATGAAGAGGTAAAAAGAGAATTTAATAATATTATAAATGCTCGTATGGAAAAAACATTTAATAAATGGAAAAAAATATACGATGAAGCTCTTGCTACAAAAGATAGTAACATAATAAATATTATAAATTTACTTGAAAAAGGTGAGTTTAATGTTGAATTTGATAGTACTAATTATCAAATAAATGAAAAATACTGTGAAGATGAACTTTCTTCGAATCAAAAGGCAATGAATTTTATTGCTCCGAAAACTAAGTTTTTTATGGGTGGTAGTGCTGATGCTTTTAAAGATGTTAAAGCTATTTTAACAAAAGATAGTTTAATGACAAATGAGGATCCTTTAGGAAGAAATATTGAATTTGGTAAAAAAGAAAGTGCTATGGCAGGTATTGTTAATGGCCTTTCTATGTCTAATTTAAGATGTTTTTGTTCTTGTAATTTAGTATATGCTAGTAAAATGCTTTCTTTTATAAGAAGTGCAAGTATGCAAAAACTTCCTGTTACATATATATTTGGAAATGACAGTGTAAATAGTGATGGTATGGCTTATTCACCAGTCGAAGAAATATCTCATTTAAGACTTATACCTGATTTAGTGGTTTTAAGACCTGCGGATATAAATGAAATTATTGGTTCATGGGAATACATTATAAAAAATAAAAGAACTGTTGCTCTTATTTTAAGTAATGAAAAAATAAATGTTTTAAAACATACAAATGGTAAATATGTTAAATATGGTGCTTATATAGTTAGAAAAGAAAAATATCATTTAGATGCAGTTATTATTGCTACAGGTTATGAAGTAACTATTGCACTAGAAATTGCCTCACAGCTTGCACTCGAAGGAATTGATATAAGAGTTGTATCTATGCCAAGTGCAGAACTATTTATGATGCAAAATCCAATTTATGAAGAAAAACTTTTACCTAAGGATGTATTAACATTTACTTTAGAATCAGGTAAAACAAATATGTGGAATAGATTTGCAAGTAATCCTAAATGTGCTATTGGTATTGATGATTATGCAGTTTCTGGTAAAAAGAAAGATGTTTTAAAATTTTTAGGATTTGATATAAACTCAATTATTATAAAAATTAAAAATATGCTCGAAAAGTAGTTTTTTCGACATTTTTTTTGAAATGAATTTGTTAATATTAAAATGAAAGGAAAAAGTATGAGAAAATTTTATATATTTAATATTAACAAAAATATGTGTATTTTAGCAAAAGATAGTCCTTATATGTTATACAAAAGTTTTGAGGCTATTTATAAATCAAATAGGGAAGATGTTGGAATGGCTCAAAATTTATATGAACAAATGACCTTAAGGATTAATCAAACTATGATAAATAACAAGATCTATGCAGATAATAAAGATAATCACTTTTATTATTTAGTAAATAATGTTCATAACTATTATAATAAATATAAAAGTGAAGAAGAAAAGTTAACTGTTAAAAATTCTTATCTTTTATGCGAGGGTAATACAAGTAAACCTTATTTATTAAAATCCCTTACTAATTATAATTTCTTTGTTTGTGATTTTGATAATAAAGATTATTTTTGGCTTGATGAAATATGTATTTAACTAATTGAAAACAAAATTAATTTATGCTATATTAAATATGTAAGGACCTCCTTACAAAAGAAAGCTACTCGTAAGTGCTGTTAATATAATTATTTATATTATTTTGCAGTAATATAAAATAAGATGAGGATAATAATTATTAAGATATCATTTTTAAGTCTTGTTGTCATTAGACCACCTCATTTTCTAATGAAATAATAGTGTTGATGCAGCACTTACTTTAGCTTTCTAAAATAGTCATACTATTAAATTCAACTGATGGTATGATTATTTTTTTATAAAAAACATATTCAGCCCGTTGAAAATATAATAAAAATATGCTATATTAAGTATGTAAGAAAAAAACTTACATATAATAAAAAAAGGAAGCTACTCGTAAATTGCTATGCGAGCGCTACCGTTTAGTTGGTATACGCTTTAATCTATAAGCAAATATAGATTAAGGCGCTTTTTTTATTTTAGGATGAGTACCATTACAACAGCTGCATTAATTAATAGTATAATACTCATGATAATAATTATTATATAGTTGAAAACTTCTCTGATGTCTTTTTTCATTATAACCACCTCACTTTCTAATTAAATAATAGTTTAGTGGTAGCGCCCGCTTTACTTTCGCTTCCTATAATAATCATACCATTGGTTAGAATTGATGAGAGTAACAAATGTTTGCAAAAATATCAAATATTTTATTATGAAAAAAGTAAACTTTCTATGTAGACTTTTAAGCGTTAATTTAGTATAATTTTTATGGGAGAGTGATAAATAATGGGAGCACAAATTGCTTGGGGTTTAATAGGTTTAGTAGTAGGTATAATTGCAGGATTTTTAATTGCAAGACTTGTAACAAAGAAAATGCTTGAAAAAAATCCCCCTATAAATGAAAAAATGATTGAAGCTATGATGAGCGGAATGGGTAGAAAACCAAGTCAAAAACAAGTAAAACAAGTTATGGCTCAAATGAATAGATATAAATAATATATATCTATTTTTTAAGAGAATGTGAGGTAAAAAAATGATAACTAATGAAGTAATTAATAAAGATATAAAAAAGACAAATAATAAAATATGGATTTCACTTTTAGTGATAATTTTAGGAATAGGGCTTTTCTTTTTCGGAGAATATTTTGATAAAAAGCTTAAAAAAGATGCTCAAAACTTAAATGATGTTATTGAAAGTAAAAGGGAAGATAAAGAAAATATTTATACATATTTAGATGTTAAAAATACAGCTCTTTTATTTGCTGGTTTCGATGATAAAAAAGAGTATTACTATTTTGTAACTGATGGAACTTATGTGTATATTGCTTATATGGATGAAGCAACATATAAAGAAAATTTTGAAAATGATGGTAAAGATAATATAAGAATATATGGTTACACTTATACAACTACTAAAGATGTAAAACAGATTGCTATTGATACATATAATGAGATGTATGAACTTAAGGGTGATGAAGCTTTAACTGTGGCTGATTTTTCAAATTATTTTGGGTCAGTATATATGAATATGACAGATAATTTATCAAATGAAACTGGTATTTGTGATATGCTTGGTTTTATAACATTTATAACAGGAATGGTAATGTTAATAGCATATTTTATTAAATCAAAAAAATATAAAAAATATTTTAAAAATACTTCAAGAAATGAACTTAATATGATTAATAGCCAGTTAAGTAGTAAAGATTCATTTAATTATAAAGATTTAAAATTATTTTTAACTGATAATTATATTGTAAGTTATATAAATAATTTTTATGCTGTTAAATACGAAGATGTTTTATGGATTTATGAACATATTCAAAGAGTAAATGGTTTTAGAGCATATACAGCAATACTTGTAATGGATAAAAAGTTTAAACTTCATACAATAGTTCAAACTAGTTTAAATACTAAAGCTAAAAAAGAAAGTTTTAATGAAATATTTGAAACTGTAGCAAATAAAAATGAAAATATTTTAGTGGGTTATACTAAAGAAAATAGAGATAAAATTAGAAATATGAAGAAGAAAAAGTAATAATTTCTTCTTCTTTTTTATATAATTAAGTATGAAAAAATATATTAATTATAGTATAGTTATAGCACTTTTTATAGGTTTTATATTAGCTCTTTTATATCCAATTAATTTAAATAATTTTGATTTATTTACTAAAATACTTTTTTTTAAAGATTTTTTATTTATATTTATTATTAGTATTTTTCTTATTATATTACCACTTTTAAGTATTAATTTATCCCAAGGTTTATTATTTTGTGAATTTATATCTATGGGTTATATTATTACTATTTTTACTAAATATTTTCATTTTAAAGGTTTATTATTTATTTTAATATTTATAGTGCTTTATAAATTATTAAATATATTTATATTATATTTAAATTCTTATTATTCATATAAGTTAATTAAACATATTTATTTAAATATATTTTCTAAGTATAAAAGAAATATAAATAATTTATATTTATATATTAAAAAAGTTATTATTATGTCAGTATTTTTTCTTATTAATAGTTATATAGTTTTATTACTTAAATATTTTACTTTACTAAAAATTGTTAAATTATTAAAATAAAACTTTTATTTACTATATAATTTTGGTATACTATTTATAGAGTAAAGAAGGTTTTTTTATGGATGCAAAAAATAAATCTAATATAAAATTATTATCCATTGTAGCAAGTGTAATGCTTCTTATTATTGTAGTGGGTGCTTCATTTGCTTATTTTGGTACTTATAAAGAGAATATTGATAAATATAAAATTAATATTACTATTGACCAGTTTGCTAAAGCAACATTTGTAACAAAAGATGCAAATCTTAATTTAAGTGTATCTAAAAAAGATATGGTTGCTTATGAAACAGGTACTAAAGCTGCAGAAAATAGTGCTAATTTAAATGTGGTTTTAACAAGTGGAAATCCTAATGTAAAAGTTACTTGTACTTATGATATATATTATGAATATGATACAAATTCTAGTATTTATGGAGTAAGTCCTACACCTGTTACGGACTCCTCTTTAAAAGAACTTACTTTAAAAGCATTAGGAAGTACAGGCACAAATAATTATGCTGATGAAAAGAATTTTAATTATGATACAAGTTGGACAACAAATCCTTATAAAAGATTAATTGTAAAAGGTGCTAGTATTACAGATGCGACTAAAAATGGTACCACAGATACATGGAAATTTAATATGGCATTTTATAATTTAGATGCTGATCAAAATAAACTAGCTGGTAAAAATTTTGCAGGTACATTTTATGTAGATAAAGATAGCATACAGTGTGATTATCAAAATAATGATGGTGGAAGCAGTGTAAGTGGAAAATCTTTTGATACAGTCTTTGCCAAAAATAATAGTGATATTTTTGATGAAAATGGTTTAAGATATGAAGGAACAGATCCATATAATTATATATGTTTAGATAATAAAACAGGTGGTGCTTGTTCAGATAGTTCATTATTATTTAGAATAATAGGATTATTTGATGAAGAATACTCAGCTGATGGAACTTCAAGTAGTGGTACAAAAAAACTATTAAAAATACTTGATACAAATAATTATGGTGGTACAAGTGGTAAAGTGTGGAATTCAGCAGGAACAAATAATTGGAGTACAGCTTCACTTAAAACAGAATTAAATGGAACATACTTAAGTACTTTACTTGCTACAAGTGGAGTAAATAGTAAGTTAAATGATGTAATAGTAAAAGCAAAATGGCATTTAGGAGGGGCAAATATTTTTTCTGAAAGTAATTATAATATAGAGACAATAATAACGAAAAATTGGTATAAAGCAGAAAGAAGTCCGTATGCTACAAGTGGGACACTACAAAATTTATATAGTGGTAATCCAAAATATGTATTTGCTAAAGTAGGACTAATGTATCCAAGTGATTATGGATATGCAACAGTTGGAGGTAGTACAACTAGTAAGGAAAATTGTAGAGCAAAAGAATTATATTATTGGGATAGTTCATCATATAGTGATTGTAAAAATAATAATTGGGTATTTAAATCATCACCATTTATTGGTGACGGTGAATGGTTAATTTCCCCGAATGCCTCGCTTTCGGCTAGTGCTTCTACTTTGAGTTCATCTGGCTTTGTTGGCGCTGGTAGTGTCAACGATAACCAGTTTGCAGTCCAACCGACATTTTATCTAGATTCTAGTATCCTAAAAATTGTGGGTACAGGTGATGGAACTAAGGATAACGCATATCGTGTTGGGTAAGGGAAGGACTATGATAATGTGCGTGGCGGCAGTATCCGCCCCGCACTGCCGATTTTGAGAATTCAACAAAATTTTTTTGAAATGTTATTATGAAAGAAATAGATTATTGGAAAGATAGAAAGCATCTTAATTATGATATGAAGATAGAATTTGATATTCCAAAGAATATGAAATATATAATTGATTTACTCGAAGATTTATATTATAATAATGGCTCTTATGTAGAATATGATGCTTGGTCTGATGCATTATTATCTACTGCTAAACAAGATAAATTATTGGGACAAATAAATGAAAATGATTTTAATAATCTATGTAAGAAATTTAATTTATTTTAAAAATCTGCAATAAAATGCAGTTTTTATATTAATATTTATAATACAATCAAACAAAAAACGCGTAAAAAGCGTTTTTTATAATGTATCAATAATTTCAGATTGTTCTTTTTTTAAATTTTCTTCATCTTTTTTTAGTTCTTTACCTAAGAAAGCATTTCTAATTTCAACATCATTTTCACCAAAGTCTGTATCAAGATCAATAACTTTAACAACCTCTTCGATAGTGGTAGCACCATTAATAATTTTTACTAGTCCATCCTCGAGTAGAGTTTTCGTATTATCTTTATCATAAACTAAATTTCTTAGTTCTTCTTTTTTAATATTATTAATAATTGCATCTCTTATATCTTGATTAAGAAGTAGTACTTCATGAAGAGCAATTCTTCCTTTATAACCATCAAAACATTCATCACAACCTACAGCATCATATATTGCAGGAACATCTTTATTTAATACTTTTTTAAACAAGTTTTTTTCATATTCAGTAGTTGGTCTTGATTTACGACATTTAGGACACAATTTTTTACATAATCTTTGAGATATAATAGCGGTTAGTGCAGAACCTAAAAGGTATCTTTCAACATCCATATCAAGAAGTCTTTCAATAGTATTAAGTGAGTTATTGGTGTGGATAGTAGAAAGTACTAAGTGACCTGTAATTGACGCTCTAACAGCAATTCTTGCAGTTTCATCATCACGAATTTCTCCGATCATTATAACATTAGGGTCTTGTCTTAAAATAGAACGAAGAGTAGTATTAAAGTCTAAACCAATTTCACTCATAACTTGTACTTGATTTAAACCTTTCATTTTCATTTCAACTGGGTCTTCGACTGTAATAATGTTTGTCTGTGGTGTATTAAGTAGTTGAAGCATTGAATAAACTGTTGTACTTTTTCCTGAACCAGTAGCACCAGTAACTAGTATAATCCCATTTGGAGCAGTAAGTGCGGTTTTAACTTTTTCATAATTTTCATCAGTAAATCCTAAAGTTTCAAGTCCTGCAAGAGACATAGAGTAGTCTAGTATTCTTATAACGATTTTTTCACCATGAATAGTGGGAAGCGAAGACACACGAAGGTCTAATTGTTTACCATCATCAAGGTGTTTAATAGCACCATCTTGGGGAAGTCTTGATTCAGTAATATTCATACCACTTATAATTTTAACTCTAGTTGTAAGATTTTTCTTAACGGATTCAGGAATTTTACAATAATCATGTAACTCACCATCTATTCTTATTCTTACATTTATACCTTTTTCTTCGGGATCAAAGTGAATATCTGATGCACCTTTTTTAATAGAATCTTCGATAATTTCATTAACTATTTCAACAACTGGTTTATTATCATAATCAAATTCTCTAAACATTACTATCACACTTTCCCTTTACTATATATAATTATATAATAATTTTTTACAATTAACAATAAATTTTTGTAGCAACTTCAAAAAAAATATTGTATACTTAATATAGGAAGTAGGTAGTTAAATGAAAAAAGAAAATATATGGTTTTTTATAATAGGATTTATTTTTACATTTGCTCCCTTTTTTATCCTTAATTATGAAATATATAGATTAATTATTACGCTAATTGGCATAATAATTTTAAGTATATCATTAATAATTAATACAAAAAATTTACCTTTAAAAGTAGTTATATTTCCTATAATGGTATTTTTATTTGTATATTTAATTGATTATTATTCATTTATTGTTTTAAAAAAACCACCAGTTATGATTATAGAGTTTAAATCCTCAGAAAAGGTTAGTACCTATAATAGTTTAATCTATAGAATCTATAAATGTGATAAAAAACTTATATTAGATAAAAATTATAAAAAAAGTTATGCTTGTGATAGAAATGAGATCGAAGTAAAAAGTATATCAGAATATTTAGGAACAAACCTAAAACAAACATATCATAGTACAAAAAATAAATTTGTTCATATAAAAGGCAAAGTAAGTAAAATAATTGGTTCCTCTGAAATAGAAGTTGATTATTATGATTCTAAAGTAGGTATTAATGGTTATGTAAATTTTGAAGATAATAAAAAAATTGTTTTAAAAAACTTAAATATTAATCCTAAAAAATATCATATATATGATGAAATTGAGTTTACTGGTGAAGTTACAAAATATATAATTAGCGAAGATAACGAGGAAATTGATTTAACTTATGTAAAAATATATGATTTAGATATTTATAAAACAGCTGATCTTTTAGTAAATTATAATTATGATAATAAAATGACAAATTTACTTGATAATGTTTATTATTTAGGAATTAGTAATATCTATTATAAATATAATGAAGATAATATTTATGATTTATCATATATTTTAACTGACAAAAGGGACTCTATTGATAATATTGTAAAGGGTAAAGAATATACTGAAAATAAAAATAATGATAGAGTATATAAATTTGAAAAATTTAATTTAGTAAGATGTAATAATGAAAAGACTATTTTTGTAAATCCAAATATTAATATAAAAGATAATATTTGTGAATAGAAATTTATATTTAACAAATAATAAAGATGTGAAAAAGTTTATAAATAATTCATATCTTTTTTTAATACTTTTTATTATTCTTATATCAAAGAATTTTATTTTTAGTTTGTTTAAACCAAGATATACATTTAATGAAAGTATTTTGTTATCCTCTTTATATGAACAAATTAATAAAATAAATATTATAAAAGGTTATGATTATAAAGATAATATTACTTATGCAAAAGTAATTAATAATAATGTTTATGCTTTTAGAAAAGAGTTAAAACTTATTTGTTATACAAAAAATATTTCTAAAAATGATTTAGTAATATATGATAAATACTTAATTGGTACTGTAAAAAATATATATAAAGATTTTATTATAGTTAAAATGATTACAAATAATGATTTTATAATTCAAGGTTTTGGTAAAAATGAATTGGGGATTTTAAAATATGATGATAATAAGCTTATTTTTTCAAGTAATGAAAACTTAAATATAAATGATGAAATATATATTTCTAATTTAACAGGATATAATGAAAAAATAGTTTTAGGAACTATAAAGGGTATTATTTATACACCAGAAAAAGTATATGAAATTAAACCAGTAGATATAAATAAAATAGATTATTTGGTAGTTTTATCAAGGAATAAACAATGATATTAGATTTATTAGTTTATAATTATACAATTTATTATAGTTTCTTTTTTTTAAACTATTTAAATTTTAAAAATATTTATTTAACTATATGTGTAGGTTTATTAATAGATAATATATTATCTACATATGTACTTGTAACAATTATTTTAGTTATTTTATATTATACTTTGAAAAAAATAAAAAATTATTATATAAAAAATATTTTATATTATTTAATTTTTATTTTAATATTTAGTATTATTTTTAAAAGTGATTTTCTTTTTATAATAAAAAAGAGTATTATGATTCAGTTAATAAGTATTATTTTATTTAAGAAACATATACTTAAGTATGGAAAATAATGATGATAAATTATTAAGTGAATATCTTAGGGATGATAAAAGTGATAAGTTTAGAAAAAATTTAAAAAAATTTCTTAATAAAGTTTTAATATCTTTAGTACTTTTAATAGGAAGTTTAATATTTATTAAGATAAGTCCTGAAAATAAAGATAATTTTAAAAAAGTAGTTTTTAATGATACATTTAAATTTAATAAATTTAATAATTTTTATGAAAAATATTTTGGCGCTTTTAATATAAAAAAAGAGGTTCCTGTTATAAGTAAAAAAATAGATTATACAAATGGGGAGAAGTATTTAAATGGTATCAAACTTAATTTAGAGGATAATATTGTAAACTCTATTTCAACTGGAATAGTGGTTTTCAAAGGTAATAAAGATGAAATAAATAATTTAGTTATTGTTCAAAGTAGTGATGGTTTTGATATTTGGTATGGTCTTTTAGAAAATATTAATGTAAATATTTATGATTATATAAATGAGGGTGCTTTAATAGGAAGTGCTAATAAAGTATTTTATTTAGCTATTACTAAAGATAATAAGTTCTATTCTTATGATGAATATAAAGAAATTAAAAATCAAAGTTAATTATTTAACATTATATTTTTTATTAATTCTTTTTTTATGTGGTTATATTAAAAATGCTTTAATAATATTTGGTATTGTTATTTTCCATGAATTAGGGCATATTTTAATATCAATTATTTTAGGTTATAAAATTAAAAGTATTGAACTTTTTCCTTTTGGAGGAACAACTAAAATAGATAATATTTATAATTCATCATTTATAAATAATTTTTTAATTTCGATTATGGGAGCAGTTTTTCAATGTATTTTATTTATATTTTTTAAGGATCCTTTTTTTAGAAAAATAAACCTTTCAATAATGCTTTTTAATTTGCTTCCTATTATTCCTTTGGATGGAAGTAAAATACTTTTTGAAATATATGCTTATTTTTTACCTTTTAAAAAGGTTATTAAATATCACTATTTAACATCATTTCTTTTCATATTAATTTATTTATTTTTAAATTATAAATATAATTTTAATAATTATTTGATAATAAGTTTATTTGTTTATAAGACTATTGAGGTTATTAAAAATAAAAGTATTATTTATGAAAAATTTATTTTAGAAAAAATGCTTTATGATATTAAATATTCAAAAGTTATAAATAAAAATGAACTTCTTTTAAATTATAAAAAAGACACAAAGTATTATTATAATCTTAATGGAAAGATTTTATCTGATAAAGAATATTTGCTTGGTAAAATAAAGTGTAATAAGCATAAATAATTTGCCTTATAATATAATTAGTTGTATAATGAAGTAGTGATTAATATGAAAAAAAGTAAAACATTGATAAATAGTGGATTAGTATTATTACTTTCAATATTTTTAGTATGGTACTTTTTAAAAGATAATTATAAAGTTTCTTTAGAGGTACTTCATAATGCAAATTTATGGTGGCTTTTACTTGCTATTATTATTTATTTAGTTTATTTTTTACTAGAGACATTACTTTTAAAGAAACTTGTTAATAATCATAAGAAAGATTATTCTTTTCTTAGTGCATTTAAATTATATTTAATGACTAAATTTTTTAATGGAATAACTCCTTTTTCTTCGGGAGGTCAACCACTTCAGTTAATTGAGATGAAAAAAGAGGGGGTTAATTATTTAGAGGGAACTACGGTGCTTATTAAACATTTTATTATTTTACAATGTTCTATTGTTTTTTTATCTATTATAAGTTTAATATTAAATTTAATTTTTAAATGGGCGATGCCAACAGGCTTTTTAAATATAATATTAATAATTGGTTTTTTAATTAATTACTTTTTATTATTTCTTGTAGTTTTATTATCGTATAAAATTAGTTTATGTGAAAAGGTTTGCCAGTTTTTTATAAATATTCTTTGTAAATTAAAGATAATAAAAAATAAAGAGGAAAAGATTAATAATATAAAAAAATCTTGTGAAGATTATCAAAAAAGTTATAAAGAACTTGTTAATAATAAATCTTATTTTTATAAGTTAATATTACTTGAAAGTCTTGCTTTAGCATTTGCTTTTGCGGTACCATTTTTTGTATTCAAAGCAATAGGATGTCCTTATAACAACTTCTTAGCAATATTTGTTTTATCAGTATTTAAATTTTTAATTGGTTCATTTGTCCCAATCCCTGGAGGTACTGGTGGTATGGAATATGCTTATGTTCATTTATATGAATTTGTTATTCCTTCGATGTATTTATCTGTGTCTTTAATATTATGGCGAGTTATTGATTATTATGCTCCGATGATTATTGGTGGAATATTCTTTAACTATGAAAAAGCTAAAAGAGACTTTAAGAAAATTAAGTAAATTGGAATAATAATATGGATAAAAATAGTATTATAGATAAAGAAAGTTTTGAAGTTTGCACAAATGCTGAAGATCATCCTAAAGTATTTGTTTGTGATAAATTAATTGCTCCAGCAGTAGCATTATTAAATAAGAAAGGCTATAAAACTTTTGCTAGTTGTTCTGGACATTATAAAATTGAATTCTATGAATATTTAAATGAGGATATTAAAAATTTAGAGGAATATCAAAAATATGATGATGTTATTATTAAAAAAGTAAGAGATGATAGTTTTGATTATTGGTTAGAGGTATCTAAAACAGAAAACTATATTTTATTTGCTAAAGAGTATAAATTTGATACTTTACCTGAAGGATTTAAAGTAGAATATGATCCTAGAACTCATATTTGGAGTGAAATTTCATTTTATGATGAAAATAATGAACATCGTAAAAGAAGTGATATTCAAAATGAAATTGAGGATAAGTGTAATAGATTAAAAGAGTGGGCAGAATGCTTACCTAATATAAATTGATAGTTTAAATAGAATTATAATTGAGGAATTTATAGACAAAATATATATTGGTAAGTTTGATAATATATCTAAAAATAGGAATATTGAAATTAAATGGAATTTTTACTGTAAAAGTTTTTAATATTTAAATTAACTATAATATTGTTCATCGTTAATAGCAAAATTTAAGAATGTTTTTTTATTCTTAGAAACTAATGTAACCTATTGACTACGTTTTTATTATAAAGTATAATCTTTTTAGGGGTGAGATAAATGGGCAGATACATTAGTTGTGGTATTGCAACACAAATTATAGTTTATGGCAAGGGATGTTTACAAAAAAACAAGAAAGATTTATTACGAAGAATTGATAAAGTTTTTAATTTAAAATACTATGAAGAAGGTTTAAGTGATAATGATGATTGTATATGTTTATATTTAAAAGAGGATTTGTTTAATAAAAACTTTAAAAATTTATTGTTAGAGTTGAATGACCTAGATTTATTCACAAATTATTTTTATGATAATATTAAAGCAATTAGTAGTAATAACTATAATATGTCACAAAAAGATAGAAAAAAAGCTGTATGTGATTATTTAGAAAAAAATTTTGATTTAAAAATCACAAGAAGTTATGAAAAAAGAGTTGATGGTAAAAATAATTATGATTATTATCTAGATAATGTTTTAGAGCTTAATGATGAAATAAGTTTTTTTTACGAAAACTATTTAAACTGTACAGATATAGGCGATGGGGCTCAATTTAATGACAATATTACAAATATAAATGGCCTTTATATGAGTTTAAATCATATACCGCTTTATTTTGATTTTAATAAAATTATTAGTGAAGATATTACAGTTACATTAAAATTTTTAAATCATTTTATAAGAAAGTCACTAAAAAATGATTTAAAAAATACATTAATATTTGGATTAACAGGTTAAGGAGGAAAGTTATGAAAGAAATTATAAATATTTATGATAAAGAAAAAGATGTGATGGAATTAGAATACAATTTAATATGTGATTTTATTAAGTTAAGAAATAAACTTGGTCTTACACAAAAGCAAATGGCTGATGAGGCACACGTAGTAAGAGAAATGATTGCTGTTATAGAAAATAGGAAAAAGCATCCCCAAATTAATACATTAATTAAGATACTAAAGCCATTTGGTTATACTTTATCGATAACCAAAATTAATAAAGGTGGTAAAAATATATGAAAAATGAAATTATATTATTTGAAAATCAAGATGTAAAATTAGAAGTTAATATGAAAGATGACACGGTATGGCTTACACAGGATCAAATGGCAAAACTGTTTGGTAAAGATAGAACTGTTATTACAAGACATATCAACAACATATTTAAAGATGGTGAATTAGAGGAAAAAAGCAATGTGCAAAAAATGCACATTGCAAATTCAGACAAACCTGTTTCACTTTATAGCCTAGATGTCATTATTAGTATTGGATATCGTGTTAAAAGTCAAAATGGTGTTATTTTTAGAAAATGGGCAAATAAAGTATTAAAAGATTATCTATTAAAAGGATATGCAGTCAATCAAAAAAGATTAGAATATCTTGAAAAGACAATTAAATTAATAGATATTGCTGGAAGAATGGATACTGAATTAAAAACAGCTGAAGCTAAGGAAATAATCAAAGTAATAAATAACTATTCAAATGCTTTAAACTTGCTTGATGATTATGACCATAAAAGAATAATTAAACCAAGTGGTACTAAAGATAATAAAAAAATTACTTATGAAGATTGTATGAATGTAATTGGCAAACTTAAATTTAATAGTGATAGTAATTTATTTGCCCTTGAACGAGATGAGGGTTTAAAAGAGGTTATAGGTACTATATACCAATCTTTTGATGGTAAAGACTTATACCCTACTATAGAAGAAAAAGCAGCAAATTTTTTATATTTAATTACTAAAAACCATACCTTTATTGATGGTAATAAAAGAATAGCTGCTACACTATTTATATATTTTCTAGAATTCTATAATATTTTATATAATGAAAACGGACAAATTATTGATAATAATACTCTTGTTGCCATTACACTACTTATAGCACAGTCTAATCCAAAAGAAAAGGATATACTAATTGATTTAGTAATGAACTTCTTAAATTATGAATAATGAATTAACAAAAAAATATCTTCACTCTATTCAAGAGTGGGCTGAATGCTTACCTAATATAAATTGATAGTTTAAATAACTATCTTTTTTAATATATTAATTGTAAAATTATTGTAAATAAAAATTGTTTTTAAGAAGTTTATTTGTTATACTTTTATTATAGGAGATGATAAAAATGTTTGTAGGAGAAAATCCAATTCATATTAAATGTGAGAAAGAAGATATTGCACCAATAGTTTTAATGCCCGGAGATCCCTTAAGAGCTAAATATATTGCTGAAAACTTTTTAACTGAAGCAAGACTTGTTACAAGTGTAAGAAATATGTACGGGTTTACTGGTTACTATAAAGAAATTAGAGTTACAGTTATGGCAAGTGGTATGGGAATGCCTTCGATGAGTATTTATGCTTTTGAACTTATACATTATTTTAATGTAAAAAAAATTATTAGAATAGGTACTTGTGGTGTAGTAGATGAATCAGTTAAAATACCTGAACTTATTTTAGCCGATAATATTTATAGTGAAAGTAATTTTGCTTATTCATTTAATGATTATATAAAGCATACTGTTAAACCAACACAAGAATTAAATGAAACTATTATTAATACCTCAAAAGAACTTGGTATGAATATTCATGTAGGTACTATAGTTACTGCAGACGTATTTGGGCCTTATGTAGGTATGGATAGACTTTTAAATAGAATGCCTGAAGATATTCATCCTTTAGGTGAGGAAATGGAAGGATTTGCTCTTTGCCATATTGCAAATTCTATGGGTATCCAGGCGAGCGTTATAGCAACAGCAGTTGATTCAAAATTTTCAAATGTTGTTCTTACTCCAGAGGAAAGACAAACTTCACTTAATGATATGATTACTCTTGCATTAGAATCTATTATCAAATAGGTTCTTTTTTTAGGTAAAAAAAATACTAAAAAATTAAAACTTTTTTTCAAAACATGGCACTAGATTTTTAAATAAATTGATAGTATAATTTAGTAGTAAGATACAAAAATACGAGGGTGTTTTTTAAAAATGTATAAGATTTAAGAAAAATGAACCCAGTATTTATAAGGGATAGGAGTAGATTATGGATAAAAGTAAAATAACAAAATCACTTGCAGTGTTTGCATCGGTATTATTAATAATTATTATAGGAGTTGCTTCATTTGCATATTTTGGAACATTTAATGTAAATTTAAATAATAATGTAGCAGTAA
>ENA-OPVH01000082-OPVH01000082.1-human-gut-metagenome-genome-assembly--contig:-NODE-82-length-72230-cov-4.367884_pt1 | contig 72230 bp, 61 predicted proteins | sample MGYA00241494_ERZ501980 | MGnify/ENA primary metagenome ERZ501980 (study PRJEB25962, sample SAMEA1964914) | human gut metagenome | biome: human gut; feature: human-associated habitat; material: faeces... | reverse complement strand
CGTCTACTTTTGTTTGTTCATAAAAAAATGGGATTTCTTTATTTTTTTCTACATTAAATAATGGAGTAATATCGTCACCATAATTATTATATATTTTTAATTCTTTATTTTTAAAATTACGATATATTTCAAATTCATTATTATTATCTAATTTATATTTTATTTTTCCAGAATATTTTTCTGTATTCCATGGTTTATATTTTTCTAAGTCTGATATATTTTTTCCTCTTTTATTTTTAGAAATTCCATATAGCATACTATTTATAAATTTTAATAATGTAGATTTTCCACTTTCATTTTTTCCTATAATTATATTTATGCCATCATTTAGTTCTATATTTTTATTTTCAAATTTTCCAAAACCATTTATTTGTATTTTTTCTATTTTCAATTTTTTCCTCCTATGTATTTTCTAATGAGTCTAATCCAATTTCTATTACTTTTAAATATTTATTTATTTCTTCATCATTATTTAATTCTTTTATTTTTTCTAAAATTAAATCTACATATATTCCTCTTAAGCTATTTTCATTTTTTACTTTTTCTAAATCATATTTTATTTTTGTTTTATCTTTTAATTTTAAAATATTATTATTTTGAATTAATTTATTTATTTCTAAAATATTTATTTCAAAATTTCTTTTTCCGTTTAAAATTATTTTATAAAAATCATTTTTATTTAATTTTAATTCTTGTAATTTTTCTATTAATTCTTCTTTTGAATTAATGTCTGATATATCATAATTAATTTCTTTAAATTCCCTTTCATCAATTGGAATGAATTCAATTTTTATTTCTTTATTTTTTATTTCTCCTGAAATAAAACCATGTGCTCCTAACTCGTCAAACCCAAATGAAATTGGTGAACCTGGATATACAATTTTATTATCATATTTTGGTTTATGAATATGTCCCAATGCAACATAATCGAACCTTAATAAATCTCTTGTTGCCACTGGATTATATAATTCCTTTGCTTCTTTTGAAGCATCTAAATCTGCATGCATTATTAATATATTATTTTTCTGATTATCTATTTTTATTTCATTTACATTTATTCTTTCGGAATAAAAACTACTAAAACCATAACCATATATATTAACATCATCTAATTCTATTTTTTCTATATCATATTTAAATATATGTACATTATTATTCCAATTAAATTTCATATAATATGAATTTATTAAATATGGATCATGATTTCCTGGTGCAATAAATATTTTTGTATTTGGAATTGTTTTAAATAAATTATTTATATATTCTATTGTGCTTTGTTTTACATAGTTATTTTCGTATAAATCTCCTGATATAAATAAGCACTCTATATTATTTTCTTGTATATATTCTATTATTTTTTTAAATATTTTTCTTTGTTCTAGTCTTCTTATATCTGATAATCCTTCTATTCTTCCCAAACTTGTAAATGGACTATCAAAATGCATATCTGCTATATGTACGAATTTCATTGCTTCCTCCTTTGTAAACATTTGTTTTTGATAATATATCACAAATACTTGTTTGTGTAAATTAAATTTTTAATTTTTATTGCTTACTTTTTACTAATTATACTAAAATACATTTTGTGATTTAAATGAATTCAATTCTTGATGAAGATTTACTTTATTTAATTTATTCTATAGTAGAAGAAATTCCTGAAGGTAAAGTTGCAACATATGGGCAACTTGCAAGATTAGCTGGTATTCCTAAAAAAGCTAGACTAGTTGGAAAAGCATAAAAATACTCATCACTATTATGTAATTTTGTATATTATTTATCTGCACAAAAAAACACTTCCATATAAATGGAAGTGTTGGTGCACCAGGAGGAATTCGAATCCCCGACCTTTCGGTTCGTAGCCGAATGCTCTATCCAGCTAAGCTACTGGTGCATATCTGTTTAATATTATAAAATAATTTTACTAAAATTTCAATTATTCTTATAAATAATTTTAATATATTAAACCGTGATTAATATTATAATTGTTTATTAGCAAATTTACAAGAGGTTTTAGTTCTTTTTTTAATAATCTTTACTCATATCTTTTTACTTTAAGCTTATTCTCTTAAAAATAAAGAATATATCTAAATGATATATTCTTTATTTTTTTATCCAATTCTTTTATATTTTATAAATGCCACAATAGCAATAATTATTAAAAGAACACATAATATTCCTGAAAATTGTATAATTCCTGTTTTAGGTAATTTTTTTTCAGCAGTAGATTCTTCTTCACTTTTATAATCCACACTACTTCCTGGTATACTAGCTGTGTTTTGATTTTCTTCCTCATTTTCAGTATCATTTCCAATATCATTCTCGTTTATAATTTTAATATTTACTTTAATGTCTTCTGTATTTAAACTTTTCTCTTTCCCTTCTGCATTTTCTACTACTAATTCATTAGAACTAAAAATTATAGATTTTTCTCCTATATTTATATCTTTATTGGCTATTAATTTTATTTTTCCAATTTCTTGGTCGTCTTTATTAGGTAAAAGGTCTTGTCTATAAAATGTAATTGAATTTTCTACTCTATCAAAATTGGTCCATCCTTGTGCACTTACTATTTCATCTGAGTCTGCAAATGAAAATTCGTTTTCGTCAAATTTAATAATTGTATTATACATTATTATTCCATTAAATCCATCTATATTTGAAGCTTTTATTGTAAATGTTATCTCTTCTCCTTTTTTTACTTCATTTTTATCAGCTAATATTTCTAATCTTCCACTTTCATTCCCTGTTGCATAAGATGGTAATGTAATACAACTTATACTAATTATTCCAAAAATTATAATAATTACTGACAAAATCTTATTGTTCATTTGTCTCTCTCCTTTTATTTTTATTTATTGAAAATTAAAGTTTATTTTGTAATTTTCATATACTCTAAAATTTTATCAAACATCTTTTGAGTTGTATAAGCATTAGGATGTTGATCTGATGTTATACCTGCTTTATTATCTTTTTCATATAAATCTTTTGTAAATGTATAAAAATACTTATATTTTAAATTCTGTTGATCTTCTTGACCTAATAATTTTTGTATTCTAGTATTAAACACTCTAATTCTTTCATTGTGCTTAGCCCAACTAGCCTCTTCCGGATACGCACTTTTAGGAATACAATAAAAATTTACATCTGGATACTCTTTAGCAGTTTCAATAAGAAATTCTGCATAAGTATTTGCTAAAAATGTAGCTTGCGTATTATTTTCTGCCTTTCTAATATCATTTCCTTCTATATCGAATGCAATTGAAAGATGCTCTGTTTTTTTATCTATAGAATTAATGATTTCTCTTATATCTTGCATTGCATATCTAGATTTTCCTGTAGAATCTTTTTCTGGATATTTTGTTGAAAACAGTAATTTATCATAATTATCTTTTGATTCTTGCATTAAAGTTTTTCTTGTACTAGAAGGTAAATACCATAACAATCCTGTTCCTCCGTATGCTTCAAAAAATATGGTCTCTCCCTTTTTAAATTTTCCATAATCTATATTTTGTATTTTTCCTGTGTCTCCATCTTTTCTTTCATTAGCCATAAGCGATGTACAAGAAGCTCCTGTAAATAATACTTTTTCTTTTTTTACTCCAGCTATATATGTTGCTTTCTTCCCACTTGAAGATGTTGCATGAACTGCTGTTGTACCTTCATTAACTCTTTCTAACTTTACACTTGTATTTGATGATGAAGTTAACTTTATAACATTAGAATTATCTACTGTCCAAGTGATGGTATCATTTGCACTTGAACCTGTCTGCGTAGCTGTTAAAGTCGCTGTATTATTTATTACATCTAGATAGCTATTATAATTACTACTTAATACTAAACCTTTTATTACATTAACTGTACAAGTAGCTGTTATATTTTGATTTTCTGCTGATTTTACTACTATAGTTGCTTTTCCTTCTTTTAATCCTGTTACAACTCCATTGGATACTGTTGCTATTTCTGGGTTTTTACTTTCCCATATTAAATTTTGGTTATCTGCATTAGCTGGCTCTACTGTTGCAACTAGTATTGCATTATGATTATCTCTTGTTAAATCTATTTCTCTAGTTGTTACATTCAATTTTACTGCAGTTACTTTTATAGGTGTCCTTATTACAGTGACTTGACAAGTTTTACTTATGTTACTGCCATCTAATGTTTTTACCGTTATTGTTGCACTTCCTACTCCAATTGCAGTCACATTTCCATTTGTATCTACTGATACTACTTTTGGATTACTACTTGTCCATGATAAGATTTTATTACTTGCATTGGCTGGTTCTACTGTTGCTGTTATCTTTGCTGTTTTTGTTCCATTTAAGTCTAAATTTATATTTGTTTTATCCAACTGTAAATTCTGAACATATATTAAATTATTAACAACATTTACCTTTACTTTTACTTCTAAACCATTTGATGCTTTAACTAAAATTGCAGTATTACCTACATTATGAGGTGTTATTATTCCTTCATCATTTACATCTGCTATATTACTATTTAAAGAAATATATTGTACATTTCCAACATTTTCCCCACTAACAATTAATTTCTCAGTTTCTCCGCTTTTTAAATCAAGTGTGACTATATCTTGTTGTACGATTAATGAATTTCTTTCCATAGACTCTTTCCATGTTGGATTCTCGTTATCGATTTCTTCGCTCTTGTTGGCTGCGATATATCTTAGCATCATTAAAACCTCTACATTATCTACATTTTTATCATTATTTATATCTGCAACATTTAAAGTTCTATCGTTAAAGCGCCACTCTAAATTTTTATTTGTTTTACTACTATAAATATGTCTTAAAGTTAATAACAGGTCAATATTATTTACTTGATCATCTGCATTTACATCACCTTTTACATATTGTACTGAAATTGCATATGAATAATTGTATGTTATTATTAAAATTAATACTACAAGTATAGATATAATTAATCTTTTTATTCTCTTTTCTTGCATTTCAATATTTCTCCCCTTTTTTATATCTAAATGTTTATAATTGCTTTTATTCTTTCCTTCTATTATTAATAAAATAATTATATTTCTTTTTTTTAATATATCAATCTCCGTTTATATCTACTGCTTAGCATACTCTATAATATTGTATACGGATTTTCATAATATACAGAGTTCTACCATAATATTAAGTTTTATTAACTTTTTTCCACAGATTATTTTCTTATGCTTATATCGTCATTTTCATTTTAAGTACAATCTCTAGAAACCGCTATTTATAGCCTCAAAACAAGAGTATTTTTTTTACAAATTTTCTATTTTATTAGTTTTTTCGTGTATATACCCACTATTTGCTTATTTGCGTATACTTTCATGGATTTCATCTTTTACTTTTTATTATGATTTATAAAAATAAAAATGTTAAAAATTTTATGCCAAAGTACTTGCATTTTTCTTCTTGTTATGTTATATTATATTGGTACTTTGTAATCGAGGTGTAGCGCAGTTGGTAGCGCGCGTGGTTTGGGACCATGAGGTCGCAGGTTCGATCCCTGTCACCTCGACCATTTTTTACCCTTTTTCAAGGGAATTTAAGAGAATTTATAAAAATTCAAAAGTTATGAATTATGCTATTTTTCAAAGAAATTTGAGAATAGCATAATTTTTTTGAGTTCAGAAAAATTCTATAAAATTCGGTTATTTTCTTCAAGAAAAAGTTTCAAGAAAATTCTTATAATGTTTCAAGAAAGTTTCAAGGAAAAATATCAAGTAATTTTAAAGTTCTTCAAATAAACAGAAAGGAGAACTTTTTTATGGAATTTAAACCTTATAAAGATAATGAATATTTAGAAAATTCGTATTATAAAATACCACAAGAACTATTTGTAAGTTCTTTATATAAAGATAAACTAAATTCTGATAGTAAAATATTATATGCTTTTTTACTAGATAGATTATCTCTATCTCAAAAAAATCATTGGATAGATGATGAAAGAAATATATATTTAATCTTTACAAGAGAAGAAGTACAAGAAAAATTAAATTTGTCTGATAAAACTGCTACAAAAGCATTTAAACAATTAAATAATGTAGGACTTGTTCAAGAGAAAAGACAAGGATTAGGAAAGCCTAATTTAATATATGTTGGAAAAATACAACATGAAGAAACGGAAAATCTACGTTTCTTGATTCGTAAAAATTACGATTCTGTAAACGAAAATATTACGAATTTAGAATCGGAGAATTTACGAGGAATCAATACTAATAATATCAAAACTAATATAATTAATACTGATTCTATCAATCCTAATAGTGATGATGAGTTTTATTTAAAAGAAATAAAAGATAAATGCAAACTAGAGGACTTTTCACAAGAAGAAAAAACTATTTTAGAAGATGTTATTAATAGCTTATATTATAAAGATACCTTAAAAGTAGGAAGTGTAACAGTTAATCACTATAAAATATTAGACAAATTAAAACTTATAGTAAAAGAAAATTTAATTCAATTATTAGATATATTGAAGAATATACCTAATATACAAAATGCTAAAAATTATTTGATGATTTGCTTATATAATAATTTAGGGAATACAAATATTTCTATTTCAAAGAAAAAAGAAAATAAAGTTTCTTATAAAGGAAGGGACTATGAAAATGGCTCACCTGATTTTCTCTATACTTACTTTGCTTATGATAACAAAGTTATAACTTCGTAAGCAATGGCTCTAATATAAAATTGCCATCTATACTTTATATGGGCAATTTCACTATAAATTATAATGACTAGTTCATTATAATTTATAGTCTAAAAATGCTAGGTCATTTTTAGGAGAGCCTCGCAGAGCACACGATAAGTTTGGAAAGCTTGTCTAGTGTGTTAGACAAATAAATTTGTTTCGAGCAAGAAAGGACTTCGGAGCAATGAGTTATGCTATAGTAAGAAATGAAAAATTAACAATGAGCCAAGCTAATCGGAATATGTGTTCATAATGATAGAAAAGCAAAAAATCATTCGAATAAGGAAATAGATATTAGTAAATTGCATTTGAATTATTACTTTAAGAAAAATGAATTAAGTTACATAAAGGAATTTGATAAACTAAGGAAAAAATACGATTTACAAGGTCAAATTAGAAGTAACAGCATTATAATGTGTGAAATGATATTTACATCAGATAAAGAATTCTTTGATACAATTGGAATGGAAGAGACTAAAAGATATTTTGAAGAAAGCTACAAGTTTATATGCAATTACAAAAATCTTGGAGAGAAAAATATAATTTCAGCAGTAGTTCATTTTGATGAAACCACTCCACACATGCATTTGATTTACATTCCAGTAATTCATGCAAAAGATAAAGACGGACATGAAATTGATAAAGTATGTTGTAGAGACTTTTGGAAAGGTAGAGACAGTTATAGAAATTTGCAAAATGCTTTTCACGAATATATAACAAGCAAAGGCTTTGACTTGCAAAGAGGATTACCAGTAGAAGAAACAAAAAGAAAAAACGAAACGATTCAAAATTACAAACAAATAACTAATTTTGAAAATGCTAAAAAGGTATTAGAAAATATAACTTTAGAATTACCACAAACACCAAATATTAAAGAGTTTAAAAGAGCAATATTTAACCGTGATGAAAAAATAGAAAATGCAATAATAAAGCCCAAAGATGAACTAATCCAAAAGCTTTATCAAGAAAACAAGGCATTGCATAAAGAATTATCAAAACAAGTAAATACAGTTGATTTTGCCGAAGATTTCAAAGAAGACTATATAAAAATGACAGAAAAGAACGTAAATTTAAGATTTTCAAATAGTTTACTTAAAGAAGAATTGGAAAATAAAGAAAAGGAACTAGAACTAAAATTTGAAAGTAAAGCTTATAATATGGAACATGAATATAAAAAAGAAATTCATAAATTAAAGCAAGAAAATAAACAATTAAATAAGATGATAGATAAATTTAAAGTAACCTTAAAAAGATTTATCAAATGGCTTTGCCATAAATTTTCATATCCGTCTGAAGATGAGCTTGTACGTGATTTCGAGAAAGAAACATATACTAACTTTAATTTTGAAAACGAGCTCGATATAAACCAATTTAAGAAGAAAGATGATGATTTTGATATTGAATATTAGTATTAAATTTAAAAACTTTAAAGGGAGCTGTATGCTCCCCTTGTAAGAAATTCTATTTAGATTTCTTAAAAATACTTTTAAAGAAATCTAGAATTTTTTTATACCACGTTTGATTTTTTATTTCAACTAAAGCTAATTCTTCTTTTGAATCCTTTAATTCATCTGTATAATCTCTCTTATTAAATATATTATTAGGATTATATTTTTCATATTTTTCAATTTCTATTTTTTCTTGATTTTGCTGTAATAAGTTCCTTAATACTTCTTTTTGCTTATCAGTAGCAAAACAATCTCTAAATAGTGAAACCAATATGGCATTTGCATTTTGTGAAATATTTTGTTCAGCTAAATTAACATTTGGATCAATTTTAAAATTATAATCTTTATCTTTGTTTTCTTCAAAAAAATCTATTTTCTCTTTTGGTATTTTTTTATATTCTTCTTCAGAAAAATGATTGATAATCTCTAATACTTCTGTATATGCTTTTGAATATGTATTATTCATCTTTTGTTACTCCCTCTCTATATTTCTTTCATTAGATAGAGTATTTTGTGCTCTATCCATTTGTGCTACTTGTTCTGTAGCAATACCATTACTTATTGCATTTTTCACAACATCTTTTATAGAAATACATTTACTACGTTTAGTTTCTTGTTTTTTTATATCTTCATCAATTTCTTTTTTGTAAACCTGGCAAAAATCATCTAGTGTCATAAATTCTATACTATATTCTGAATTTTTAAATCTATTCATTTCATCAGAATGATTTTCTTTATAATATTCTATATCACTAATTAATCCATCAGGCATTTTAGAATAGTCATCTTGAGTTAAATTCATCATTAAATATTGAGCAAAATCAAATTTTGAATATGATAATTCTCCTGTTTGTTCATTTCTCAACATACATACTTTTAATTTATCAGGTTCAATACTTTCTTTTGTCCCAGCATCAAAAGGATTTATATGTCCTTTATTTCCACCTGTATTTTCTATATCAGTGCCATCAAAAATAAAATACATACCTTCACCTAAAAAATCTTCAAAACTTTCTGATTCTATAACTCTCTTTTCCAAATCGGGATCAGTTTTATCTTTGTCTCTTTTTCCCGTTTTTATATCTGTATATACTCTATAAAAATTTGCCATCAATGCAGCAACTGCATATCTCCCATCAGAAAAAGAAACTTTATCAGATGAATCTTTTACAGCTTTTGAATTATCTTCAATTCTTGGCGTAAGTCCCTTTTCTCTTATACTAAAAGCTCTATTTAAATATGTAAAATGAAAACATTCTTTTGAACTCATATTATCCTCCTTGTAACTTCCTCTGTCTTGTACAATATATTTTCTTTCTTCTTGACTTCTTCCTTCATATCCTTGATTTAATATTTCTGCAAAATCACTATTTGAAATTTCACCTGCTGGAAATTGAATATCTGAACTTTCATCTCCACCTCTTACTAAATATTTCTTACCATCAATTTCATATATACATGCAAAACCACATTCACTTTCATTTTCTCTTACAAGATTTATTATTTTTGGCTTCGTTCTTATAAAATTTTTACCAGCAAGAAAAACAAAATCTTTTGCTTCTTCAAATCCAAACTCTGTTTCTGTATCTCTAAAATATTGATTCAATTTTTCAAAAATAAGATCAAAACGCTGTCCGTCATTTAAATCAATCATATTCTCTCCGAATATTCTATCTAAATATTCATGAGATAAGTCTGTTTGCATTAAGCTTCTCGGTCCACGCTCCTTATATTCTTCAATAGGGGAAATTCCTGGCATATTTTCAGCTATTTCTGCTTCTCCTATTTTAATTCTCATCAAAGCTGATTCCATCAAATAATCTTGTACATATTTTTGCTCTCCAATTTTAAATATTGCACAATAATGCTTTGCCTCATCTTGACTTAATTCTTGTGTTTCTCCCTTTTTTTCTATTCCAATTGCTCTAGCTTCAATTCCTACTTCGTTTAATATTTCAGCATAAATTTCTGCCATCCCTTTACATATTTGTGCTTTTTTTGATTTATCCGTATCTGCTCTTAACATATTGCTTTTTCTAGTACTAGACAACTCTGTTTCACCTTTTCCATTTTCAAGTTTAGCACTATAATTATTATCATAATACATAACCTTACCGAGCTCAATATGAACAAATTGTGCTATATCATAATCCGTTATTTCTGGATTAGTTCTCATCGATTTTGCTCTATCAATTATATTTTTTATTAAATCTTCCATAAATTCAATTCCTTATATATTTTTATAGCATAATAATGTAATTCAAAATTCATCATAACTTCGCCACAACTTTGCCATAACTTTGCCATTATTCTTTCAATTTAAATTTCTTATTTGGCGACTTCTCGCTAGTTCCAATTGGTTCAATAGTATTGTTATCAATCAATTTTTTTAGAATTCTTCTAACAGTTCTATCAGCAATACCAGTTTCTTCTATTATTTCTTTTGCACTAATTAAAACATTTCTTTTAATGCACTCAATCACTTTTAATTCATTTTCAGTAAGTAATAATTGAGATTTATCTTGCATTTCTTTTGAATTCATCATTTCATCAATTGTATCATTTATCATTTTTAGCATAAATTCTATAAATTCAGTAGAATTTCCAGCATTATTACAATTATATATTGCTTTATAATACTCATTTTGATTTTTCTTTATCATACTTTCTATTGGCATATATTTAAAAAATTCTTCCCAATTTGCAAGTAATGCGGTTTGCCATAATCTTGCCATTCTTCCATTTCCATCTCCAAAAGGATGTATAAACACAAATTCATAATGAAAAACAGAAGAAAGTATTAATGGATTTACTGTTTCTTTTGCTTCGTTCATCCAGTTAAATAATTGATCCATAAGATTCGGAACCATTTTTTCTGATGGTGCTATAAAAATTGTTATATTTCCATCTTTAACTTGTTCTCCATGATTTCTAAATCTACCTGCATCTTCTTCAATTAAATAGGTCATAATTCCATGTAATTTTTTTAAATCTTCTATAGAATATGGATTCACCTTATCTAACTCATCATAAGCTTTATAAGCGTTCTTTACTTCTTGAATATCTTTTTGCTCTCCAATTACCATTTTGCCATTAATTACATCTTCAACTTGAAATAATGATAATTGATTATTTTCGATTGCTAATGAAGAATGTATAGACCTTATTCTTGTTTTTCTTCTTAATTCAGGATATCTATTTAAACTTTCAAAATAGTTTGCTTCTCCTATTTTTTTCATAATATCTGATACATAATTTAACATTTTATCAGTTATTGTATATGGTGGATAATTTTCCATTTAGCACCTCCTCATAAATATATTTTTAGTTAATCAAGTTTTATATTTAATATAGAACTTCCAACTTTTTCCACTAGTTTTGTAAACTCTTTTGCATCTTTTTCATTAATAACTAATCTTTCCCCAACTTTATAATTTGTATCATTTGTTTTTGTTATATATTCTTCATCTACTATCCCATTATTATGTGAAAATAAATGTCTTTTTTGATAATATATTTTGAATGTAGTAAATTCATCTGGAGTTAACCAATTTTCAAAAGATTGATTAACTGCTTCTCGCCATAATTTATCACTGTCGTATATTCTCTGAAATACATTTTTCTTTAGTTCTTTTTTATTAGGTAATTCATTATAAATCGATTCACTTAAACATTGTATAGACTCTACCAAATCATTTGGAACACTTTCTAACAATGCTCTTATAATTCTTTCAGCATCATCTTTATTTTCAATAGCATTTCTTATATTTTCAATATTATTAAGCTTTGAATATGTTGTATTTATAAATTCGTTGAATGTTTGAGAAGCTGAATTTGTTCCACATGCAGGACAATAAAATGCTGAACCAACAACAGCATACCTAGTTCCACAGTGTTCGCATACAATTTTTTGTTCAATAATGTCTTTACAGCTTATTGGCAAAAATGTTTCATATCTTTTAAAACCTGAAACTTTCATATTTAATTTTATAAAACCTTTACTTTGTCTTCTGTTAAATTGTGTTGCATCTTGATTTAAAGCTCTACCAATTCTTGCATTAATATTGTTTATTGCTTGTCTTTTTCCTTCTTCAACTTGCTCTGTTGTAAACCATTTATCAGAAGTTTCTGATTTTCCACATTTAGGACAATATATAGCTTCATCTTTACAAATATTTTTCCAATCTTCATTATGTATTTTAAATTGAAATAAGCATTCTTCATTAGGACATTCTTTATCGATATATCCATCTTCATCTACTTCAATTGGAAATTTATATTGAATTGGTTGTCTACCTAAATTTTCTAGTTCTCTTAATATATTCTCAAACATATCCCCTCCAATAATTATTAATTTTCTTCCTCTTGAGCCCTTTTTCTAAAGCTATATACATTAGCTTTATTCTTACATTGTGGTGTATCATATTCTGCCTTTGAGTTTTTAGGTATAAAAGCTTTATGGCAGAATTTACAAATCTTAAGCATTATAGTATCTTGTGATAAATTTACTAAAAAATTCAAATCTATTGCCTGTTTTAAATAACCATATACTAAACCTATTTCATTATTGTGTAAACTATCTATATTAGTATAAAGATTATTTATTGCTATAAGCGGAGAATAATTCATTAAGTGACGTTCCTCTACAAAGTGAACTAGATGTTCATATAGAATTTTGGCATATTGTAAAATCATATCAACAGGTTCTCCATAGTTTTTAGAAAAAATCAAGAATTCATTTAGTTCTGGTGTTAGGTATTTTTCCATTATTCTAGGAGAAATATCTTTTCTGCATTTTTCAATAAGTTCTTTAATTTGATTATTATTTAGTTTTGGCATAAAGAAATTTAAGTATTCTTCCAATTTCATATTCGTTATATGATCTTCATAATCAATCAAATTATAATCTCTTAAAGCAACATTATCATCTAACACATAATATCTATTAACTGGAAAATCAGCCATAAATCCAAATAGTCCATAATTTCGTACATAATCTAAAACTTCTATATCCTCAACTTCCTCTTTATAATATACTTTTTTTCCAATATTTAAAATATCTATTAAATATCTATCAATCCAATCAGAAAATGTTGAAGCATGACTTTTAGCTTCTTTTTCTGGTAAAACATATCTTTTTCCATTTATTTCTTCGATTACGTATCTGTCAAAAGCAAGGCAGAAACGTTGATTTTCTATATAAAAATTAGCTTTCATTTTCCACTCCTAAAAATTATTTAAAAACTTTATTGTAATCGCTTGACAAATTATAAAGCTTACGTTATAATTTGATAAAGTTGAGTAATTACTTGTTGATATGTATAGCTTACAATAATTACTTTAAAAAGTCAATAGAATTTCCAAAAATTCTTTAAATTGCACATTGAAAATTGAATATTTCAGTTGTTAGATACAACATAATGAGACACTTGCATAGCCTTAACTCATCGTATAGGGTGCAACTCGGACATAGTCGGAGTGGTGAAAGTCCAGTGGTGTAATGTAAATTACCATCTAATAATTCCCAGATGATGAGGGGTAAGGAAAATATCATCATAAAACTAAAATACGAAAGGAGATAAAACTTATGGAAAACGAAATTAAATTTTATACAACAGCAGATGTAAGAAGAATATTAGGAATAGGAAATAAAACTTGTTTAGACTTATTCCATCATTCTGATTTTCCTTGTATTAAAGTTGGAAAATCATTTAAAGTTGCTGTAAGTTCATTTAATGAATACGTAAGTACACGTAGAGTTTTAAGCGAAGTAAATGAGTAAGATTACAAATGATAAAAAAAGAAGATTTAAATATGCGACATTTAAACCTTCAAACTACTATTTTAAATCGAATATAAGAAAACTCTTGCTATAGTATTGATATTATTATACACAAAAAATCAAAATATATCAAGAGTTTTCCTTAAGTTTAACAAGAAAGGAAAATAAAAAATGAATAAAGTAAAAGGAATTACAGTAGGAACTTATTTAACAAAAACAATTAAAAATCCAAAAGATAAAGGTTTATCTAGCAAAGAGATTTGCAATCATTGTAAAATGAAAGATAACTGTAAATATAGACAAATAACAAAATTTGAAAATGGAAAAGTTATTGATAACAATGTAGAATGTGACTCTTTCTATTTTTCTATAACACCTAAAGCAATAGTAACAACAGGTAGAGATACAATTACAGGAAAAAGAACTACAAAAACATTTGTAGGAAAGAACGAAAAAGAGGCATTTAATAAAGCATTATCATTTCAAATTGAAATGGAAGAAAATCAAGAATTTAAAATAATTACAAAAAGTAATAAAACAATAATTGATCTTGTAAAAAATAAAATTGAAGAAGATTATAAACTAGGCAAGATAATTAAAGCAACACACAAAAGAAAGTCTGATACAATAAAGAAATTATCAAAAGAAAATTTTACTAATAAGCCTATTTCAAAAGTTACAAGAGATGAAGTAGTTAAATATTTAGAAAGCTTGAAAAACTATTCTAAAAGTACAATAAAACAAAATTATGAACTATTATGTATGGCTTTTGGACAAGCGAAATATGAAAATATTATAACAGATAACTTTATGGAAGGCTATAATAGAGTTGAAAAGCCTAAAAGCGAATATAAAAGTCATCATAGAATTTCACTATCAGTTGATGAACAAAAGAAACTGGTTGATTATTTAAATAATGCAAATTACAAAGATTGTAGACACAAATATATTTTATTACTGTTATTAAGTACAGGAATGAGAATAGGAGAGGCTTTAGTTTTAGATTATGACAAAGATATAGATTTAGAAAATATGAAAATCTATATTAGAAGAACTCAAACAAAAGATAATAGCGGAAAAGCAATTATAGGAAATACAACAAAAACAAATACAGGTCAGAGAACCTTAAATATGAATAATATAATTTATCAAATTATTCAAGGGGCTTTAGAACATAAGATTGACAATAAAGAACATTTATTATTTTGTAAAGAAGATAAAACAATGTATGTAGAAAATTCTATAAATAGCAGTCTAAAAAGAATTGCACTAGATTTGAATATTGGAATTTATGAAGAAAAAAATACAAAAGGAAAATTAGTTAAGAAAACTGATATTCATACACACATGTTAAGAGGAACATTTGCAACTAGATGTGCAGAGGCAAAAATAGCTCCAGCAGTTCTTAAGAAAATATTAGGTCATACTGATATTACTGTCACAATGAAATACTATGTTGATGTAGATGTCGAGTTTGAAAAGGCAGAAAATAAGAATGTTGAAGATTATTTAATAGATAAAGAAATATTTAATGTAGATTCAGATTATGATTATGACTATGCTTAAAAACACAAAAGAAAAACCTTGAAACTTTATTAGAATTTATGAAAATTATTTTTAATAAAGTTTCAAGGAAATGTTTCAAGGTAAAAATACAAGACTTTAAAATGCTTGATAAATAATGAAAAATAGCAATTGGTTAGAGTGCCTCGCCTCGACCAGTAAAAAGCTTGAAATCGTTTGATTTCAAGCTTTTTATTTTAATGCTTCAAAAAAATTCTTTTAAAGAAATTTAAAATCTTTCTATACCATGTTGTATTCTTTGTCTCAACTAATGCAACTTCGTCTTTTGAATCATTTATATTATTATCATAAGATTTATTAAATATATTATCAGGATTATATTTTAGATATTTTTCTTTTTCAAGCTTCTCTTGATTCTGCTGTAACAAGTTCTTTAATATTTCTTTTTGCTTAGCTGTAGCAAAATAGTCTCTAAATAACGAAACTAATATAGCATTTGCCTTTCTGGAAATATTCTGTTCAGCCAAATCAATATTTGGATTTAATTTAAAATCGTACTCTTTGTCTTTATGTTTTTTGTAAAAATCAATCTTTTCTTTTGGGATCTTTTTATATTCATCTTCAGAAAAATGATTGATAATTTCTAATACTTCTGTATATGCTTTTGCATATGAATTATTCATCTTTTGTTACTCCTTCTTCATTTCTTTCATTAGATAAAACATTTTCAACTCTATCCATTTGCTCTACTTGTTCTATGTCAAGCCCATTACTTATTGCATTTTTTACAATATCTTTCATGGAAATATGTTTACCTTGTTTAGCTTCTTGCTTTTTTATCTCTTCATCAATTCCAATTTCTCCGTTTTTAAATCTTGAAAAATCTAATTGTGATGGAATTGCATCAAAAAAACTTTTTTCTTCTGCTAATGCTCCTGTATATCTATCAATAAAATCATCTACAACTTCTTTAGATTCAGCATCGGTCTTTCCATTTAGTAACATCGTTCTCAAATTTTCTGTTTCATTTTCAGTTAATTCTGTTTTTCCTAATATTCTTGAATTTTTCATTTCTTCTTGTCGGTTTACCTTACTTCATCCTCTTCATTTTCCCCTAATATATTACCTTGTCTTTGTTTTTCTTGGTTTATTCCTTCTTGAATCGCTGTTTTTATTAAGGCTGTTAAATGTTCTGGCTCCGGATAATCTTTCTTATCTAATGCTGCTAATACAAATTTATCTCTAATACTATACCTCCTAATTTTGCCATTCTCATCTGTAACTCTAGAAAGTTGATCTAATAACATTGAAATATCCATCGGAAATCCATGTTCTTTTGCATAAATATCAGCAAATGCTAAAGTTGTTCTTGTATTTCCATCTCTAAAAGGATGTACTCGCCAAATCTTTGCTAGCCCCTGCGTAAATTCTGAAGCAATTTCTTCTATGTTTTTTCCTTGCCAACTAGTATTGTTTAAAACATCTAACGCCGAATCTAATTCTTCTGAAATTTCCTTTGGCTCAGCATAATGTAAACTTAATCCTGGTATCACAACTTCTATTTTTTCAATTGGAACTGACCTAAATTCTCCAGCCCAATCAAAAATATCTCCAAAAATATGCTTATGTATTGTTTTTAAAAAATCTGCATCATATCTCTTTTTAAAAGCTTTATTTACATCAATTAGTTTTACAAATCCTATATCTTTTTCCGCCTTATTTAAATCATCATATTCTTTTATTCCTAATTTATTTTTTAGCGTTCCATTTTCCTGTATATATGGGTCTTTCATAACTATTCTCCTTCTTTATTTTTATTATATTTATCTATAATTCTCTTTTGAAGCTCTTCCAATTCAATCTTTCCATCAACATAATCTTTAGTTAAATTTAAAGTTTCATCTGTTGGTACTTCTGCCCCTGATATAGAAATCGCTAGTGCTTTTTTTACTAATTTTATTCGATCTTTTCTAGTTGTTTTATCTATAGAATATTCCATCTTTTTCATCCCTTCTTACATTTATTTTTATAAATTACGTATATTATATCAGATTGCTATAATTTTTTATATACAAATATTTAAATATTCTTGTTTTTTATTACGCTTATTCATATAATCTTTGTAAACAATGAAAAAGGAGTAAATTATGGAAGAAATTTTTGACGTTTTTAACGAAAAAGGCGAATATTTAAACAAAACGGCAAGTCGAGAAGTTTGCCATACTAAAGGTCTTTGGCATAAGGCTGTAGCAGCTTTTATCATTAATTCTAAAGGTCAAGTTTTATTACAAAAACGTAGTCCTAATAAAAAACTATGGCCTAATTGTTGGGATATAACTGCAGGTGGTCATGTTCTAAGTGGAGAGTTTGGCTTTCAGTCAATTATTCGCGAAGTAAAAGAAGAACTAGGTATTAATTTAATAAAAAATGATATATTATTCATTGGTAGTTCAATTTCTGTTAATGAAAAAGGAAATATTATTAATAAACATTTTAATGAATATTATATAGTGAACAAAGATATCGACATTTCTAATTTAACACTTCAAGCAGAAGAAGTTTCAGAAGTTAAATGGGTTAATAAAGATGAGATTACTAAAAAAGTTAAAAATCATTATGATGGTATAACAGATAAAGAAGGTTGTTGGGAATACTTGATTAAATATTACGAATGGTTCGATAAGCAGTAGGCTTAATGATGGCTCACCTACATACCTACTTCTTGCCATAAAGCAAAATAAAGCAGATCAACTTATAGCTACATTACCTGATACTTCTTCTTTTATAGCAAAAGAAAAAGAAGTTCCTGATGCTTTAAAAAGCTTCTCTAGAGAAAGAACTTGAAACATCTTATAATGACTTAAGTATTGCTACATCAATTAGGAAAAAAATTGTAACCATTATGCGATCAGTTATTATTTTCAAAAAGAGACATAGAAAACGTATATTATTTGTAACTGATAACCTATCCCCCTCATAAAATATTCGATAAATGATTCTATACAATTATCTATATCGAATATTTTTTTAGTTCTTTTCTTTTTAATAAAAATGTGATATCTTGTTATAATAATTACATTAAGGAGTATTATGAAAGTAAGTAAAGATATAAAAGATTCAAAATTTAATATAAAAATACTGGGAATTTCTCTTCACGAGATCCTTTGGTACTTTATTTTATTCAGTATTGCTGGTCTTATACTTGAAACGGTATACTGTTATCAAACTACCGGCGTATTAGAAAGTAGAAAAGGTTTAATTTACGGACCATTTTGCCCTATTTATGGTATTGGTGCAGTTTTTTTAATAGTTTTATTAAATAATTATAAAGACAATCCAATAAAATTATTTTTATATGGAATATTATTAGGTAGTATCTTAGAATATGTCTTAAGTTTTGCTTTAGAAGCATTATACGGTACTCGATTTTGGGAATATTCTTATCTAAGATTTAATTTAAACGGTAGAATTTCTCTTGTATATTCTTTATTCTGGGGAATTCTAGCTATTTTCTTAATAAGATGGCTTAAGCCATTAGTAGATAAAGTAATTGATAAATTAACAAATAGACTAACATTAACGATAGAAATTGTAGTTGTTTCCTTTCTAGTATTTGATTTATTTGCAACAATATATTCCATTTCTATTTACAAAACAAACGCTATAAATAAATATTATAACTTACCACCTAAACCTTATGGTAAAATAGAAACATTTATAAAAAACAATATATTTTCTGACAGCTATATGAAAAGAAGTTTTCCAAATTTACGCTTTATAGATATCAATGGTAATGAAATTTATATAAGAGATATTTTATAACTTACAAAAGTAGCCTTTACAGCTACTTTTTTTGTATATACTTAAATTAAAAAACAAAAAAGGGATTTCAGGAACGTCCCTAAATCCCTAGGAACATTCCTAAATTTCCCACAAAGGGACTCCCACAAAATGTTCCTAAATCTCTAAATATTATTTTGGTAAAACGATTTTTGTTTTTTCTTTATTTCTTTTATATAGTGTTATTTTATTACCCATTATTTGCACTATTATAGAGTCTGTTTGTAATGAAATCTCTTCTGCAATATCTTTTATTGGTGCTTCAACACTTTCTAATACTTTTATCTTTATTAGCTCTCTTGCTTTTAGAGCATCTTTTACTTGCTTTATTAAATTATCACTTATTCCCATTTTGCCTACTTGAAAGATTGGTTCTATATGATTTGATAAACTTCTTAAGTAAGCACGTTGTTTACTTGTCATAGTATTACTCTCCTTTATAAATCTATGTATATATTTTAATATATTCTTACTTTTTTATCAATATTTTAATTTATTTTACACAAATTTTTTCTTTCATGTTTTCAAACTTACTATCTCCTATTCCACTTACATTTTTTATATCATCAATTGACTTAAACTTTCCATTAGTTTTTCTATATTCAATTATCTTTTGCGCTGTTGCCTTACCTACTCCAGGAATTTCTTCTAATTCACTTTGCTCTGCTGTATTTATATTTATTTTTTCGTCTTCCTTACTTTTGATATTAGATGTTTCATCTTCTATTATTATGTCATCACCTGCTTCGTCTGTTATATATTCCTTTTTTAGCACTTTTTCTTCTCCATTTATTTTTTCATCATTAATACTTGGAATATAAATTTTTTGCCCATCTTCTAATTGATACGCTAAATTTATTTGAGAAATATCTGCATCTTCGGTAAATCCATTTGCCGCATCTACTGCATCTGCAATTCTACTACCTTCTTTTATTTCTACTACACCTTCATTATTTACTGCTCCTGTAACATGTATGAATATTTTTGAAATATCTTCTTGTTCTTGCTCGATATTTGTTTCATTTTGTAACATATTATAATTATCTAGCTCTGTATATTCATTTTCTAGATTGCTACGCGTATAAAAAAAGACGCATAAAAAGATAATAATTATTATACAAATAATTACAATTATTACTTTATTATCCTTTAAATTAAACTCGTTCATTTAACCTCCTATTCTATTTTACTAATTCAATAAAAAAAGATTGAAATTTGTCGAAATATAATATATTATATATATATTCTTATAAAGGAGTAAAAATATGAAATTCAAAAAATTTATTTTATGCTTAATGGCTTGTATTTTAGGTTTATCAATCCTACTACCCGTAAGAACTTTTGCAGATAACAATAACTTAAATATCAATGCAGAATCTGCAATCTTAATTGATGGTGATACAGGAAAAGTTTTATATGAAAAATCAGCAAATGAGAAGCGTGAACCTGCAAGTACAACAAAAATCATGACAGCATTACTAACATTGGAAAACTGTGATTTAAATGATATTGCAACTGTTACATCAGAAGCTATAACTTCTGTTCCATCAGGATATTCTACAGATTTATTAAAAATGGGAGAAGAATTAACTATAAAAGATTTACTATATGCCTTATTATTACCTTCTTCTAATGAAGCTGCTAATGTTTTAGCTATACATATAGCTGGAAGTATAGATAGTTTTGCTTCTATGATGAATACACGAGCAATAGAATTAGGTTGTAAGAATACTCACTTTGTAAATCCAAATGGAGTACATGATGATAATCACTATACAACAGCTTATGATTTATCAGTTATTGCAAAGGAAGCAATGAAGAATGATACATTTAGACAAATTGTATCTACAGCATCATATACTTTACCTAGTTCAAATAAATATTCTAGAATTGATAGAACTCTTATAACAACAAATGATTTGATAAAAAAGCAAAGTAAAAATTATTATGAAAACGCAATAGGAATAAAAACAGGATTTACTACACCAGCAGGAAATTGCTTAGTATCTTCTGCAACAAAAGATGATAAAAACTTAATTGCTGTTGTACTAAAATCTCGTACAGATAATGATAGATATAACGATGTAAAAACTTTATTTAACTACGGATTTGATAACTTTTCTAAAAAAGATATTGTAAAAACTGGAGACATTGTAAAAACAATAGATGTAAAAAATGCAACTTCTGCTACAAAGAACTTAAATTTAGTTGCTGAAACTGGTGTTAATACAATTGTTACTAATGATAAACTAAATGATACTATAGAGCCACAAATAACTTTAAATGAGCAATTACAAGCACCAATAAAAAAAGATACAATAGTTGGTACAGCAACATATACTATAGATAATATCCAATATACTATTAATTTAAAAGCTGGAAATGATGTAAAGAAATCTTATGTTTTATATATAGTAATTGCAATAGCAATTATTGCTTTAATACTTATATTATTTGAAAAACCAAATAAAAAGAAGAAACAAAAAGGTAGAAGAAAAAAACCAGCTGTTAGACCAACAGGATATTATAAAGCAAGGTAAGTAAATACCTTGCTTTTCTTTTGTATAAAATATCTAATTTAATTTTTCCCATAAATCTTCTAGTTTATAATGTTCTCTGTCTGTTTCTGTAAATATATTAACGATTACATCTAGATAATCCATTAATATCCAAGAATTTGAGTTATAACCTTCTATCTTATGTGGAAGAATATTTTCTTTTTTTAATTCTTCTTCTACATTGTCTGCTAATGCTTTTATATGTGTTATAGATGTTCCACTTGCTACAACCATGTAGTCTGCTAAAGAACTCTTTTCTTTTATATCTATAGTTTTTACGTCTATAGCTTTCTTTTCATCTAATATTTTTACTATTTTATTTAATAATTCGTTTTCCATATTTCCTCCTAATAATCTTGTCCAATTGTTATGGTAAAATCTACGTCTTCTGTGTCTTTACCAGTTTCTGTCTTGGCGGTTTCCTTTATTACATTCTTTACTTCTGTAACTTTTTCACTTGCTTGTTTTGTTCTATTTGTTATCTTTGTTTGTTTAACTTTTGATTCTGTATTTCCTACTTTTAAAATATTATAACCTTTTTCTTTATATTTATTTACAACTTCCTCTAAGTTACTAAAATCGCTTGTTCCATTTAAAATTTGAAGTGTTGGCATCTCATTTGTTACTTCGTCTTCTGTAGGGCAGTCAAAGAAATACTGTGCAACCATAGCTTGTGCCTCGTCATCATCTGTTAAGTATAACCATACACCATTCATTTCTTTTGGCTCACCTGGTAAAGTTGCTGTTTTTAAATTATCTGTAGAAAACTCTACTGCATATGGAATATAATCTTTTATAGTATCTAATGGTATATTTGTTTCTATATTGTTATTAGCTATATCTATTAATTCTCCAATTTTTGATATGTTGCTTAATTTTAAAGTTTGTTTTAATAATGCTGATATAAAATCTCGTTGAGTTCTCATTCTTCCTGTATCTTGAGTTCCATAAGATGAAGAATATGTAGTACCATCATTATTATGTCTAAATCTTAAAACTTGTTCTGCTTGATCACCATTTAACTTTTGCAATCCCTCTTTTAAATTGATGTGTAAATCTTGGCTAGTATCATCATATTTCATATCCATTGGTACATAAAATTCTACTCCACCAATTGCATCAACTAGCTCTCTTAATCCTTTTGTATCTATTGCAACATAATATTTTAAATTTAATCCTGTTAATTCATTTACTTCTTTTAAAATCTTTTCTGAATTTTTACCTTGATATACAGAATTTATCTTATCATATGCTGTAGCACGTTTTGGATTATCACCTATAAAAGTATCCCTCTGAATAGATATTAATGATGCTTTTTGTGAATTAGGATCATATTTTCCTATCATTATCGTATCTGTTAAATTTAAGCTTTCTCCTAATACTAAAAATTCTATATCTGTCATATTCTTTCTTGCAAAAAGACCTTTTAGTCCTCCACCCTTTATTACTACTTTACTTGTAAATACTCCTGCTAAAATAATTAATATTATAATTATTAACAATATTACTCTTTTTGCAACCACGTGCTTCTTTTTACTTTTTTGTTTGTTTGATATATTTGCTCTTCTTACATTATTTACTCTATTATTTTTTACTGGTCTTTTTGTATTATTTACTTTTTTTCTATTTCCATTATTATTATTTTTCATATGTTTACTTGCCAATTTTTTCACTCCTATTATAAGATATAACACATAGTATAACAAAAAAATAATTAAACTTCAAGAATTTACTTGAAGTTTAATTATTTAGAAGAATAACATTAATAGTAAATTATTATTATATAGAATTGAAGCTATATATGATGTCTTAATTGCTAATTGCAATTCTTGTACATGTACAAAAGATAATATTGCAAGAACTATATAAATAATTAATAGTCCTTCTATAAGACCATAGATAAATCCTCCTAATTTATCTAGTTGTTTTATTATTGGTAATGATGCAATCGCTCCAAATATAAATTTTAAGAAAAACATTATAATGTTAATAATTATAAATAGTACTACTATAACTATTAAATTAATAATAACTTCTGCTATACTTTTAGCAATTACATTATTTGTATTTTCTTTAACAGTTTCTACTTGTTCATTTATAGAATCTAATATAATGCTTGGCTCTGTACTTGTTTCTTCTGCATTTTCATCTTTTGAATTTAAAGAATTCTCTATCGTACTTGTTAGGTTATTATATATATCTGTATGATTTATAATTATTGCTGATACAGGCTTAAATAATATTAATGAAAGCACTAATGATATCACTATAGAAAGTAATTTAACAATTACTCCAGTTAACCCTCTTTTTACACCAAAAAATATACAAATTGCTAATATTAAAATAACTATAATATCTGCTATAATATTCATTCTATCCTCCTATAAATTTACAATCTCGATTTTGTCTGTATAAACAATACCTGCTATGCCTTCACCTAAAATAATATCTTTTATTTCTGTAGATGAATTATATCTTTTTATTAGCCAGCCACTTGTATTTATAAAATCAACTTCTGTTCCTAAGTTTACCGCAATTACATCTCCTACAGCGTTTAGACTTGTTGCTACGCCATCTATATTATATATATTGTTTTTTCCGCTTGATATATTAGTTATCTCTACATCTATATTTGCAAATAACCCCGCTGATTTTTCGGTTATACATACAACACTATCTTTTAAGTTTATATCTGAAAATGTATTTTTTGTATCAGAAATATCTAACAGCTTTTTATCAGAATTATTTTCTATAATATGTACTGAATCATCATACATGCAAATTAGTTTGTTATTATCTTGATATTTTAATTCTATTATTATTTCTTTTGATTCTGCTGGATAAATATATTCTACAGAGTTAGATGGGTCGCTTTGTGCTTTTTCTATTGATATTATTTTTACATTTGACTGTATAAAACTTCCTGATGTATCTACCTCTCCATATGCTAAATATTTATTATCATTTGATATAGCTACATCTATCGCTGTCGTTTGTGATAAAAATGTTCTAAATAACTCTGTTCCTTCTGGGTTATATGTTATTATAACATTATTATGGCTTGTCCCTGTAACTACTATAGAAACATAACCATTTTTATTTACAAATATATGCTCTATGTTTCCTTCTATATCTTTCTTCCAAAGTATATCTGTTCCAGATATAAGTTCTAGCTTTGACCCTTCATTTTCTGCCAGTGCCAAGAACCTATTTTCTGTATCATATATACAATTACTAATTTCAACTTCTAGTTCTTTCTCTTTTTTACCATTTGTAGAATAAACACTTAAAATACTTTTATTTAATATTCCTATATAATTGTTATAAACTAAAATATTATCACTTTCTATTTGCGATGGTAGCTCAATTACAGGTCCATTATTTTCTTCTATATTTTTTCTAAAAATATACCTGTCAACATTATCCCTAAAAGTCTTATTTAACATATATATACTTGTAAGTATTGCCAGTATAATTATTACAACAACAATCGTAATAATTATAGCAACTTTTTTCCTATTTAATTTTCCTTTTGGTTTAGTATTTTTATACTGATTAAAGCTAATTAATTGCATTATTTTCTCCTTTAATTTGTTCCCATTCTTTTTCTTTAAATCCCTTTAAAATTAAAGTATCTGATATAAATAATGGTCTTTTTATTAGCATTCCGTCTGACGCTAATAATTCATAAATTTCGTCTTCTGACATATCTTTTATCTTTTCTTTAATATTAAGTTCTCTATATTTCATTCCACTTGTATTAAAGAACTTTCTTACGTCTAGTCCTGATTTAGGTATCCATTTTTTTAATTCATCTTTTGTTGGTGTTTCCGTTACTATATTTCTATCTACATACTCTATATTATTTTCATCTAGCCATTTCTTTGCCTTTTGACATGTTGAACATTTTGGATATTCTATAAATAAATTTTTCATTTTCCTCTCCACCTTTAATTTTGTATTTAAATCTTATCATAAAAGAATAAAAAAATCCATAGAATTACCTATGGATTTTCTTTTATCTTTTTCTTCTTCTAATTTGCCATATAACTATTCCTATAATAATTATCACTAATGGTAAAATGAATATTATACTTCTTATTATTAAATCTTCTTTTTGTGTTGCTGTATATGTTACATATTCAGTTTTCTTTCTAATTGTAACTGCTGGATCTCTATCAGCTAAATATGATACTGTATTTAATAATATATCTGAGTTACTTCTAAAATTAATTGCACTTATTGATTGTGTTCCTGTAGAAGCTCTCATTGTTATTTGTGAATCAGAAACAAATAAATTATCTGCAAATATTATAAGTTTGGATTCTTTATCTTCTCCTAATGTTTTTGTTAGTTCTTCACCTATAGGGAATGTTCCTGTTTCTTCTCCCTCTTGTGCAGATGTATTTGTTATACTTTGATCTATTCTATAGTATGATGCATCTGATGATTGTATTATTGGCTCTACTGTAACTCCTAAATTTTCTAATTCTTCATCACTCTTAAATTCCAATCTTGTTGCATTAAATAGAATTATATATCCATCAGATATGTCTTCTGTAACTTTATGTGTTGATAGACTTGGTAATATAAAGTTTTGTGTTCCTGGCAACATTCTATCTGAATCTGTTTCTCTTACAATCCCATTTCCAACACTCACACCATACATATCTAAAACTTTCTGAACATTTGTAAGTTCAGTTGTTTTTGCATTACTTAACCATAATATATTTCCACCATTATTTATATAGTTTATTATTTTGTTTGTCTCTAACTCTGTAAAATCTTCGGTTGGTGTTGCAATTACTAAAACATCGCAATCTTCTGGGAACTCAGTTGTTAGTAAATCTAAATCCGCAACATCAATAACATCATTTTGTAAGTATTGTTTTGCAAGAGACATATTATCTACCATTTCACCATGACCTGTTAAGAAATATGCTTTTGGTTTATCTGCTGATGTAGTTTCTATTATTGCATTTGTTACTTTTTCCTCTGTTAAATCTGTTGTTTCTCCTGTTGTATAATTATGACTACTTAAGTCATATGCTGATATCGTTTTTGATCTTTCTGGTGATTGTACTACAATTGCAGATTCACTATCTGATATATCATATTTTTGTAATAAATCTGGTCTTTGCGTACTATCTACAGCTTCCACTTTTATATTTGGATTTATTGCTGTGTATTGTTTAGCAAAATCAATAATTGTTGTATTTTCATCTGCTCCGAAAAAATATAATGTTACTTCTTGCTCTATATCTTTTACTTTTTCTTTACTTTCATCTGATACAGAATATAATTTTTCTTCTGTAAAATCTAGTGTTGGTAAATTTAATTTATCTGCCAATATATTTATAGCTATATATGCTACAACCAATAACGCTACTAACAATATAACTCTGGTTGTATCTGCTATCCATTTTTTCTTTATTATTTCGAAAAATTTTCTCACTGTTATTCTCCTTCCTTTATTTAACACTTTTTCTTCTTTGTATAACTATAATTGTTAATAATATAAACAATACCGTATAAGAAATAAATGCTACTACTTCCGTACAAGCTATTTGGCCATTTCCGAATCTGTTAAACATATTCATTAGTCCTAATGGTTCTAAGCTTTGGCTAAGATAAGGAGTTCCAATCCATGTTATTACATAAAATGCTATTGATACAATAGCTGCGATTACTTGATTTTCTGTAATACTTGAAGCAAACATACCAAATGATATTAGTGCTGCTCCTAATAATATAAATCCAAAAACTGTTACAAGTGATGTTTTTATATTTGGATTTCCTAAAAACATTAAAATTATATAATATATAAATGTTAATACTACTGCTATTAAAAGAACGATTAATGCAGCAAAGAATTTTCCTAAAACAATACTTGTTACACTTCTTGGTGCTGTTAATAATAGCTGTTCTGTTCCATCTTTTCTTTCTTCTGAAAATGTTCTCATTGTTAACAATGGTACTATCATTATTAATATTGTTGACAATGAATAAAATATATTGCTAAACATTGTTGAGCCTGTTACTAATACTTCTGAATAGAAAAATAAACTTGCCATTAATAAAAATAGCCCTACAAAAACATATCCTATCGGAGATAAGAAATATGTTCTAACTTCTTTTTTTATTATTGCCCACATTATTTTTTACCTCCTTTTTTCTTGTTTGCTTTTTTGTTATTCTTCTTTTCTTGTTTTTGTTCTTTCTTTTCTATTTTTTCCTGTTTCTTTTGTTCTTCCTTTTGCTTCTTTTCTTCTTCTAATTGTTTTGCCTTCTCTTCTTTTTCCTTTTCATTTTTCTTGATTAAATCCATAAATGCTTCTTCTAAAGTTATTTCTGGTTTTTTAAGTTCAAATATTGTAATATTTTCTTTTGCTAAATCCGAAAATATAGATTTTCTTATATCATAATCTTTCTCTGGAATTATTCTATATTCTTTTGTATTATCATCATTTTTCTTTATTAATTCTATTTTCTTTGAACCTTGGATTTTTATTTTTTCTATTTTATTTTCTTTATCTTCTACTATTATATTTATTGCATTTTCTATATTTACTGTATCTTCCAAATGTTCTGGTGAATCTACTGCAACTATTTGTCCTTTATTTATTATTATAACCCTTTCACAAATTTGACTAATTTCAGATAATATATGTGAACTAATTATTAGAGTATGATCTTTTCCTAATTTTTTAATCAAATTTCTTATTTCTATTATTTGTTTTGGGTCTAGTCCTACTGTTGGTTCATCTAATATTATTATTTCTGGATTCCCTACTAAAGCTCCTGCCATACTAACACGTTGCTTATATCCCTTTGATAAGTTTCTTATAAGGACTTTTCTTACATTTTGAAGCCATGTATCTTGTATAGCTTGTTCTACGCTTTCTTTTATTTCATCTTTCTTTACACCTTTAAGTTCTGCCATGTATGTAACGAATTCTTTTACTGTCATATCTTTGTACAAAGGAACTCCTTCTGGCATGTATCCTATACATTTTTTAGCTTTTTTAGGTTTTTTAGAAATATTATAACCATTAATAATAACTTCGCCTTCTGTTGGTTCGATAAATCCTGTTAAAATATTCATTGTTGTACTCTTTCCGGCTCCATTTGGTCCTAAAAGACCTATTATCTCACCATCATTAATTTCGAAGCTAATGTTATCTACGGCTTTGAACTTTCCATACTTTTTTGTAACATTTTTTACAGTTATCACCAATTCTTCCTCCTTTTACAAATATACGTAAATATTACCACTTAAGATTTTAAATTTCAATATAATTTATAATAATAGAAACTGTTTCACAAAAAATTTACATTTCGTAAACATTTTGAACTTTAGGGACGGGGCTTAAAGTTCATTTGTTTACAGAATCTCTAATTAGATTTCCAAACTCCTAAATGTGCAAGCTTTTTTGTGACCTAATTATTGGAGCAATATAAAATAAAAGGGAATCTATAGTATTTAGCTATGATTCCCTTTACTAAGCATTTAATCTAACAATTTAGAATTACTTCATTTTTTATACCTATTTCTTTTGTCATAATTATCCATTAATTATATCTCTAAGCAACTTTTTCAGTATAGTTAATTACTGTAATTTCTGTAATTGCATTTCTTACTGAATTTACTAATCTTTCTAATTGCTGTGCAACTTCATTACTATATGAAACTTCTCCGCATTGTTTACATACTTGTGATGGCACATTTTTAATAATAATAATACAATTATTCAATTCAACCATATATGTTGTTTTTTTGTCTTCCAAATCTCCTTTACACATTAAACAATTCATATTATTTTTTCTCCTTTCTTGTCTTTAAATCATCTTTCCACTTTATATCATCTGGATAATATGCTGTAATTATCCAAACTTCTACTTCATTCACTCCACATACCACATGAATAACTTGATTGTCTATAGTTATTCCATATACTAAACAACTTGGATATGGATAATCATCTTTATATTCTTCTATAATTTCTCCATTTAATATGGCATTCAATACATCCTTTTGCATTATGTTTCTTTGAAATAATCTACTAATAGCATGATTTGTCCATCTCACTTTTCCACTATTAATTTTTTCTTTTATAATATCTATGCTTAAATTTTCCATAAGTACCTCTCTTTTTTTATATATATTATCATATTATTAATAAAATTTCTATATTCACACAAAGTTTCATTTAAAATTTTGAACTTTAGGGACGGGGCTTAAAGTTCATTTGTTTACAGAATCTCTAATTAGAGCCAAAAACTCCTGAAATATCCATGCTTTTTCGTTGCATAATTACTGTAGCAATATAAAAGGGAATCTATAGTTTTTAACTATGATTCCCTTCACTTTATTTCTTATTTACTTTTTTTCTTTTGCCTCTTTGTTAGTACTACTGCATATCTTAATGTTACTGTTTCTAATCCTACTAACGCTACTAATGCAAGTATTAATCCTATTGGTAATTCACCTGTTTCTACACTTATGATTACATTTGCATTTGATGTATTATCTTTATCATTGTTATCTACAAATCCTGGTACATTTCCTGTTTCTACTAATTTTACTTCATTAGCCTTTTCTCCCATATTATTTCCAGATTGTTCCCAGTTTAATAATACTGTATATTCTTTTGTCTCTCCTGCTCCTATCTCTGGGATTACTTTTATTAATTTTCCTTCTTGTTCTTCCCATGTTCCGTCATTATTTGCTAGGCTCATTCCTTCTGGAATGTTTTCTTCTATTGTTGCATTTCCGCTTACTTCTCCTGTGTTCATAACTTTTATCTTGTATTCTACTTGTACACTTGTACTTTCTGTAGATTTTCTGTAGATTTCTACTTTTTCTAGTTTTCCATTTGTTGGAGCTCTTCTTTCTCCATTTACAATTATTCCGGTTATTTCTTTTTCTACTCCTATGTTAAATGGTTTAGCTTGGTAGTAATAATATAATTCTATCGTATTATTTACTATATCGTTTCCTTCTTCGTCTTTTACGATTTCTACTTTCATAGTTCCGTTTGGCTCTTCTGGACTTTCGATTAATGTGTAATACTCGAATTCTTTTGCTTCTGTTTCGTATTTATCTTGATTAAATCCTTCTATTACTATTTGGCTATTTTGTAGTTCTCCCGTTTCTGGATTTATTTCCTCTATTTCTTTTCCTGTTGCCTTTTCTACATAGTGTACTATCACTTTTGCTGGTTGATTATAGTAGTAGTTTACTACTATTTTTTCTTCTGTCATCGTTCCTGTTGCGTTTTCTGGTAATACATTATTTCCATCTTTATCTGTTGTAGCTACTACATAACTTAAGAACTCTTTTGCTTTTATGTCATATTCATCTCCTACGTGTCCTTCGTGTAATGTTGGTTCTTCCAACCCTTCTCCTGTTCTTATGTCTATATGATGTTCTTCTACTCCGGCAGATTTTTTAGAATAATAATATGTTACGACTGTTCTATTGTTTGTTATGTTTCCTTCTTCGTCTGTTTCTACTACCATTGTTCCGCTTGCATTAGATGGTACTTCTATTAAGTCATAATTTTCAAATGTTTTTTGCTCTGTTGTATATTCGTCACCTTCGTGTTTAGTTTCATCTACTATTTGTTCTGTTAATGGTTCTCCTGTTAATTTATCTATGTAGTTTACTTCTAACACTGCTTTTTTAATGTAATAGTAATTTACTGTTACAAGTTCTTCTCCCATTGTTCCTTCTGCATTTTCTGGAAGTTTGCTTTCTACTAAGTCATATCTTTCAAATTCTTTGCTTGGTATGTTGTAGTCTTCTCCTACTTGTACGTCATGTGTTTCAGTATATAACACTTTTCCTGTCTTATCATCTATGTGGTTTTCTATTAATCCTGTATATACTGGTTCATAATAGTAGATTAATGTTTGCTCTTCTTTTGTCATTTCTATTGTTGTCTTTTCTGGGCTTTCTACTAATTTGTAGCCCATAAAGTCTTTTGAATTTGTTACAAATTCATCTCCAACTAGTCCTTCTTTTACTGTTGGCTCTTCTAAGTCTTTTACTATCTCGTGTGTCTCTGGATTTCTTTCCACATATCTTACTGTTGCTTTTGTATTTTGTAGATAATAGTATGTTACTGTTATGTCTTGTAATGTCATTGTTCCTTCTGTATTTTCACTATTCTCTACTAATGTGTATGTTTTTCCATTATATGAAATTGTTTCTTTACGATGAGCTGTGTCTGTATTATACTGGTCATCTACATGTCCATCTATTTGTTCTTGCGCTGTTAGTACTAAGTTGTTTGAATCATCTGTATCTTCATCTTTCTCTAAATAATTTATTAATACTTTTGCTGGTTTTAATCTGTAATAATATATTACTTCTTGTGGTTTTTCTTCGTTGTATTTTTCTATTGTTCCTGTGGCATTTGCTGGTAATCTTTCTGCTACTAGTTCATATTTTTCATTTATGTTATTTGCTTCTGCTGTTGTGTATGGGTCTCCTTCTTTTCCTTCTATTACTACATCTGGTATTTCTGTTCCATTTACGTCTGGTACTCTTGTTGTAGTTAGGCTTCCATCTGTATTCATTATATAGTGATGTACTGTTACTTTTCCATATTTATTGGTGTTTGTTACTGTCTTATCTGTAATTACGCTATCATAGTATTTTAAGTCTCCTTCAGTCTTTTCTTCTTCTGTTAATGTATATACTATCTCTTGTTTATTTTCATCATATTTTGGTAAGTTCTCGAATATATCATTCCATTTATTTGGATTTGTGCTATCTTGTGTTGTTGTACTTCCTGCTGTTCCTGGTTTTGCTAATTCTTTTGTATATTCGCTTCCATCACTTCCATGTAATTTGAATACTACTTTTGTTGGACGTTGACCAAGTTTGTTTGAGTCATCTTCCCATACTTTGCTTACTGGTATGTTTACTATAAATCCTGTTGTTGTTGTCCAATTTGCTGTTACTTCATCACTTGTCATCTCTGGTGTTTCGTATTCTATATGTCCTGTTACAACATTCTTTATCGCTGTCGTTTCTTGGCTTATTCCTGTATATACTACTTTTACTGTTTTATTTATTGTTACTTCTTTTTCTTCTGTTAGTTGTATTCCTTCTACTGCTTCTTCCCATGTTATCGTTTGAGCTTGTGCATCATATGTTCCACCTGCTAAATCTGATTTTGCTTCATCTATCGCATATGGTAATTTATCTACTAATTTTACTGTTGCTCTTCCACTATAGTCTGTTATCCTTGCTGTATAGCTTATGTTGTATGTTATTTCTTGGTCTAAGCTTTCTATTGTTGCTGTTCCATTTTTACTTATGCTTTGCTCCTCTTTTGGTTCTACATATGCATGCTCTGGCTCTTCTGGAACTTTCTTATCTTCTCCATTTTGATTTATATATGCTGTATTCTTTATCTTTGTTCCATCTATTAATTTGTTTACTGTTACTTTAAACTCTACTACTTTTTCTGTACTCATTGGTACATTTAAAGTAATTCCATTTGCTAAGTCTGTAGCTGTCTTTGTGCTATCTGCAACATTGTCTATCTTTACTGAACCTTCTACAAATGTTGTTCCTGTTGGAATTGTATCTTTTACGATTACATCTCCTGCTCTTGTTCCGTCATTTCTTACTCTTATTCTGTATGTTATTTCATCTCCTAAGCGTACTTTATTTCCGCTTGCTGGGTCTGCTTCTTTATGTGCTGTTATATTTGCCTTTGTTACATTTGTTGTTACTTCATTTGTTGGTTCATTATCTACTGTTGCTTGGTTTGTTAATGTCTTACTGTATTCGTTATTTGCTAATGTATCTACTTTTCCTGCAAATACTACATCTACACTTTCATTTGCTGGTACTTCTACTGGTATTCCATTCTTTAAGTTTTGTTCTGTATATACTGTTTCTGTTTCTCCTACCTGTATTAGTGTATCTTTATCAAATGTTATTCCTGCTGGTAATATATCTCTTACTGTTACTGTTTTTGCTAGGTTTCCTTCATTTGTTATTCTTACTGTATATGTTACTTTTTCTCCTTCTATTACTTCTGTTTTGTCTACCAATTTTTCACTGCTTATTATCGCTTTATATATTGTCGTATCAAAACTACTTGTTGTATCTTCACTTATCTTTTCTGGTGTTAATAACTTAATATTTCCTTTTACATTATTAACAACTTTTTCTTGATTCATGTCTAAACCAACATATACCACTTTAAATGTCTTTGTAACATTTACTGTTCCATTACCATTGTAACTGTCTATATTTGATACATTTTCTTTCCATGTAATTGTCTTGCTGTCAGCATCATATGTTCCACCTGCTAAGTCAGATTTTGCCTCATCTATTGCATAGGCAAGCGTATCTACTATCGTTACTTCTGCATTTCCTATATAGTCTGTTACATTTGCTGTATATGTTACAGTATAATTCATTTCTTGATTTGCTACTGTTATTTTGTCTGTTCCTGTTTTTGTTATATTATTTGTTACACTTGGTGTTTTTAATCTGTAGTAATATGTTACTATTATTTGGTCTTCTGTCATCGTTCCTGTTGCATTTGTTGGAGTTGCTACCAACTCGTAGTTCTTAGGAATATCTGTTGCTACTTGTGTTGTATAACTATCTCCTACTTTTCCATTTATTGTTACATCATCACTTAATTTTTCTGTTGTATTTTCTTTATAGTGGTGTACTAGTACTGATGTTGCTTTTAATTTGTAGTAATATATTACTTCTATTGTATCTTTTGTCATAGTTCCACTAGCATTTGTTGGTGTAGATATAAGATCATACATACTATTTACATTATCTGCTGGTTTAGTTGCATAAATATCTCCAACCACTCCTGTTTGTGTAACATCCTCTGCAGTTCCACCAGTCTGTAATGGAACTTTATTAGTTGTTCCTTCTATGTAGTAGTGAACAATGACTTTGGCTGGTATCTTCTCAAATTCTACTACTACATGTTTATCTTCTGTCATATCAGTAAATTTATTTAAAATTACCGTTCCATCTTCCTCTGGTGTAAATTCTAGAGGTTCTCCATTTATTAATATTTGTTTTACTTGGTAGTTTTCATCAGGTATTGCAACGATATCATTTTTGGAATCTTCTCCATATACAACTGTTTCATATGGTTTTTGATTTTGTCCAGATATTGTTCCTCCTGCTACATCTACCTCTTCTCCCATTTCGTTTGTTTCTTTATGGGTTTGTACAGTAGTTGTTACTTCTACATTTTTAGCTTTATAGTAGTATGTTACTACAACACCATCTTTAGAATATATTCCATTTGCATTTGAAGGAGTTATAGAAAGTTCATATTTAGAATTTAATTCTTCTGGTGTTAATGCTACTGTTGTATATTCTGTTCCTATTTCTCCTTTAGTTACTACATCTTGTGCAAGTTCTCCTGATGCTAGTGGTACTTGTTCATTTGTACCTTCAATATAATGATGTACTGTTAATGGAACTTGTTTTTTAACATAATAATATGTAATGACTTGTTCTTCTTGTGTAAATGTTCCACTTGCATTATCAGGAATTACATATTCACCATCCACTTGTTTTAATTCATAGTCTTCTAAATCCATATGTGGAGCTGTTGTATAGCTTTCACCAATTGTTCCTGCAATGTGTTCATCTTCTGCAACTTTTGTTTGTGTACCATCTATATAATGATGTACTAAAACACTTGAAGCAGTATTGCTGAATGTTACTACTATATGTTTATTTGTTTGCATATTTGTAAATTGTGGCATTGTGAATGAACCATCTTCAGCTGGTGTAAAATCATAATTTTCACCATTTACAGTTATCTTAACAATCTTATAATTCTCATCTGGTACAATCTTAATTTCTTTTGTACTGTCTTTTCCATATTTAACTGTCTCGTATGGTGCTTCATCTTCACCTGTGATTGTTCCACCTTTTACTCCATCTATTTCTTCTACATCTGTAGTTATTTGGAATTTCTTTAAATTATTTTCTATTGTTATTTCTGATGATTCTGGCACTTCTGGCGCTGTAATAATTTCTCCATAGTTAAATACAAATCCATCAGAATATTTAGATAAGCTTGCTCCTTGTGAATCCGCTGTATCTCCTTTTACTGTAGTACTATTAAAATATCCAACTGCAACAAATTCATTTTCATCTCTTTCTGCAACACCTGTTACTTCGTCTAAATTATCCCCTGTTACTTGTTTATACCATGCTTGATTTCCTTCTGCATCATATTTTATTACAAATCCATCGGAGTTACCAGAAATACTAGGTATTTCCCATGTTGTCTCTTCTTGGTTAAAGTCTACTTGGCTACTATATGTATAACCGCCTATCATATAGCCACCATCTGTAGTTTTAGTTACACTTGTTAATACTTCATCCAATGTTCCTCTTATAAATTTGCTACTATTAATAGTACTAGAGTTTATATCATATTCTATAATTATTCCGTCATAATTACCCTTTGTTTTTACTGTTTGCGCTGTTCCTGTGTAATTACCTACAATTATAGCTTTTCCATTATCTAATCTTGCAACTGCATTTGCATTAAAGTCTAGTTCGCTTCCTGCAGTTACACTACCATTTGAATATAAATCTATTCTACCTGTAGTTGTATCTGTTAATCCTTGGCTTACTATTATGACATCTTGGCTATTATATCCATCCATATCTGTTATTTGTACATTTGCACTTATCGTTGTTTCATAATTTATGTTTCCATCTGTATTAGTATACTCTATAACTTTTGGATTTTCGCCAGTTGTAACACCTGCAACGATATTTCCTTCCAAGTTTTGTGTTAATGCTGTTACATCATATTCTAATCCTTCTTGCGCAACTTCTTTAGCCCATTCATAACTTCCACTACTACTTAGCTTTATTACTATACCTTTTAAGTTATTTGTAGTATTTGTTAAACCTGTACTTACTTCTCCTACTTGTAGATTTGTACCTGTAAAGCTTCCTCCTACTACATAACCACCATCATTTGTTTGAATTACTTTATGTAATATAACTTCTCCTGATTCTGTATATACAGAATTTGCAATTTCCATATTACCTTCTTTATTATATTTTGCAATAAAGCCAGAATAATATGAGTCGTTTCCTTTTACATCTGCTAATCCATCATTATTTAAATCAGCTTCTTTTGTAAAATATCCACTTGTTACAAATCCGTTATCTGTAGTTGATTCTACAGCTTCTACTTTATTCCACAAATCTCCTGCAAGACTTGCATTAAATGATGTTCCAAATTCTGTTTCTTGTGCTTTACTTGCACCAATACCAAAATAATATGTTCTATCTGCTTCATTTTCTGCAAGTTCGTAACCTTCTGGCGCTTCTATTTCTGTTGCTTTATATAGCCCTGCTTTTAACCCATAAGAAATCTTACCATTGTCGTCTGTTTTTACTACTGGAATTTGTGTATTCATTCCTTCTACTTTTATATTTTTTACAAAGCCTGAATCTAATCCATAACTGTTAGAACTGTCTGTTCTGTATGTAAATGCAATTTTGTATGTTCCTGCTTCTAATTCTTCTGTTACAGTTTCAAAACTTAAATCGTTATAGTCTGTAACATTTTTATTTCCACCAATTTTTGTTGATGTTCCTCCTATTGTAGAATTATCTTTTGTATTTGTAATTGTATAATATACATAATCATAACTTGCACTTTCTGAAGATACTGCCCATTCAAAGCTAATATTTCCGTCTTTTTCTAGTGTAAATTCTTTTGATGTCATTGTACTTGTTTTGCTTGTTAGTCCAGAGATTCCACTTTGATATGTTCCATCTTCTAATTTAGACCATGGATATGTTTCTTCATCTAATGGAAATGTAATACTACCTGCTCCAACATTTTCTTCTAATGTACCTACAACATTTCCATTAATATCTTTTGCAAATCCTAATTCGTTATAATTTTCGTCTATTTCTTTTATAACAAATTTAGCATTTTGAATTGGAAGTTTTGTTGCCCCATCTATTTTTGTTATTTTAAATAATGGTTCATCTTCGAATTCTAAATTTATTGTATTATCTTGAACACTACTATTACGTAGGAAATTCTCATTTAGTACTTCTAATTCTAGTTCTCCACTATCATTTCTTTTTACTCTAAATTGTAATTCTCTAGAATCTAGTGCATATCCTTCTGGTGGAGTAATTTCTTGAAGCGTATATACTCCTGTAATATTCTTTCCTTCTACATATTCATAAAGGTTTGGAATTGTAAGAACTCCTGTATCTCCTGTTGTATATGTTGCTCCTTTTTCATCAATTCCTTCTCCTGTTATTTTGTATTGTGCACCTTTTAATGTTGTTTCTGCTTCTTTTGCAAATTTCTTTACAGAAACTTGGTATGTAGGTATTTTTTCGTTTGTAAGTTCTGCTGTTACAGTATCTTGTGCCTCTAAACCTGTTACACCTGTTCCTGTTGTAACTTGCGAATTGCTATTAAAGCTTCCACTTGTAACAACAAACTCTAATTTTCCAGAATTATTTACGACTTTAAATTTAACTGGTGTTTCGTTTACATAGTAATCTTTAGCCTCTGTTTCTGTTAGTGTATATTCTACATCATGAGAAAGTCCTGTTAATGTTAAAGTTCCTTCTTTATTTGTTGCAACTGTTATACCATTTCCTAGTCCTTCTCCATCTAGCTTATATTTTACTCCTGGTAAAAGACTTCCATCTGTATTATCTTTCTTTGTTAAAATCACTTTATATTTTGGTGTATTTTCTACTTTAAAGTTTAATATTCCTCTAGAATCTGTTGTTGCTTGTGTAATACTATATTCTTTTAAAGAATCTTGACCTTCTAGAATTTGTAATACTAACTTATCATCTTGTACTGTTACTTTAAATTTAACCTCTGTTTCGTTCTTTTCGTATGAACCTGGTGTACGAATTTCTTTTAATATATATGTTTTATCAACAAATACATTTTGAATTGTAAATGTTCCAGAATTATTTGTTGTTCCTAGTTTTGTTTCGTCCTCACCTTCTGCTGTTATACTAAATGTTGCTCCTTGTACAGGTACTGTAGTATCTTCTTTTACCTTTTGCATATTTAAATGATATTTTCTTTCTATTCTAAAGCCTAGTTTTGTCGTTTCTGTTTGTGTTTTAAATTTTCCTTCTGCTGTATCTAGGCAGAAATATACTGCGTGTGCACTGTATGAAACATCATTATAGCTTACTGTGCTTGGTACTTTTATTTGATATGTAAATACTCTATTTTCTTTTACACTTAATACGTAATCGCCTAAATCTATTAGATATGTTTTTACTTTAGAAAAGTCTGGTGTAGTTGTCCAACCATTTTCGCTATCATTTAAGTCTGTTGTTGGATTTTCTTTTTCTGAATAATATACTGTAACTTTATCTTTCATATCATCTGGTACTGTTATTCCACCATCTAACATTTGTGTAGTATAGTTTGAACCTAGGTCTGTTCCGTTTATAGAGAAAGTATTTCCTTTAAATGGAATTTTTCCTAATATACTAACTTCGCTTATTGTTCCAGAATAATTATTTGTTACACTTACATTTACTGTTGCTGTATCTGCCTCTGTTTTGTCTATTGTTGCAATTTGTGGTGCAACTGCTGTTTCTCCTGCTTCATTATAATTTGTAGCTTGTTGATTTGTTAAAAGTGAACTTGGTGCTACTATATTTAATGTATCTGTTGCATAATTAACGTTTTCTGTTACATTTTCGTCACCATCTACATCATATATATCTGCTGTTGTATTTTTATAATTATTGCAGAATTCGTTATATGCATATAGTTTTACACTCTTTGATTGTGTTACAGATCTTGGATCTGCTGTTAAATTTGTATTAATTGTAATTGTATAATTTGCTTCGTTTTCGTTTTCTGTTTCTATTTTAATAAATTTCTTTCCATCTTTTTCTACTATTTCGTATGCTAATAGTTTTACACTAGAGTTAGAAATATTTACACTATTTATTTCTACATCTAATACTTCTTCTGGTAATTCTACTAAAAATCTACCATTTGTCCAACCTTTCATGTTGTAATAATCATTACGTGTAGTAATAGTTAAGTCTATATCTTTTTCTGTATTTTGAGTTCCTATTGTATCTCTATTTACTGTAATACTTGCAACTGATATTGGTTCTTCGTAACGAGCATTTGCAGTGTCGTCATTTATTTTTGTATATTCTGCACTTCCTTCTGTTTTTACATTTCCTGTTAAATATGTATATACATATTCTAATTTATCAAATTCTTCTTTTGTAAATGTTGATGTTAAAACATTGTCATCTATTTCTTTAATATTATATACATAGAAACTAGCATTTTTATTTGCTTTGCTTGTTTCTATTCTTATATGTTTTACTGGTTCAGCATACATATATGGTGATGAGCTATTATAATTATTCCAATCCTCTTTTGTAAATGTATGTATCTCTTCTCCTGTTTCGTCATTTATAACTTTTATGTATCCGTCTTCACCTAATGTATTTTCTACATTTGAAAAATATATACCTGTATTTTTTGTATAATCTGACATATTAAAATATATACTTTCTGTATTTAAAAATCTATCTGTATATGGTGTGCTTGTTTCTTTCATTTGGATAGAATCTACATTTATTTGATCTCCTGTGTATGCATACCATCTTACTTCATATAAATCTTCTGTTTCTTCTGCTGTTCCATTATATATTTTTAATGGCTCTTCTTTAGATATTACATAATTTCCATCATATCCTCTATATTTTCCAATTGTTACGTCAAATCTTGCTACACTTCCTTCTGGTTTTCTCCATAGAAATGTTATATTTCTTTCTGCTATGTTTGACTGTATTGGATTTTGGAATTCGTCATTTGGATTGTTAAATCCTTCATAATATGCTTTTACTGGAACTATTAAACTTAATGTATCTCCTGTTAAGCTTTCGTATAGTTCATATTGGTATGTTACTTTAAAATTAAATGTATTATAGTCTGATACTGTTTTTGTAACTATTCCTGCTTCGTTTATTGAGGCTTCTCTTGTAATTGTGAAGTTTCCTGTTTCTTCGTCATATTCAAAATTTACATCACTAGAAGTTAACTCTACACTTGTTGGTTTATATCCATTTACTGTTGGTATAGTTCCCTCTAAAACTGCTTTTTTTAGTATTAAATCATCTGTTGTTTCTCTTGTTGTTACACTAAAGTTTAATGTGATATTTTCTTTGTTTTCGTCTGTTATTTCTTCTATATTTTGTGTTCCTGTATAGTTATAAATACTTGCTGTAACACTTCCATACCAATCCACATTAAAGTCTACTGTTTTACTTATTTGTTTTTCGGTTCCGTCATCTGCTATATGTTTACCAGTAAGTACTACACTGTTTACTTGGCTATATTTATTTGTATAATTTCCAAAATTTGAGGCATTTACTGTACCATATATTAATTTTTGTGTTCCGTTATTTATATCTTTTAATGCGATTTCTGTTGTATTATCAGATATATGGTTTTGTTTTATAACATTATCTTCTACTATAGCTGTAGATAAGTTCATATTAGATGTTTTTATAGTTATTTTTCCATCTACTAATTTACCATTTGTTAGTACATTTAAGTTCATGTATAGTGTATCTGTTTTATTTATATCCCTACACATTCCACGAACTTGTTCTGCATACCCATCTCCGTCTAAGTCACGCAAAAAGAACGCATCAAATTGAACATAGTCTGTATTTGGTACCTTTTCGTCACCTTCTTGTACTTGTTCATATTCCATGCTTTTTTGTATTTCTGGGTCTGCTAATAATCTAGCTTTTTGGTTTTGCGTATTAACCAGCAGTGCAACTGCTGTTATTATTGCTGTTGCTACTGCTAATACACTAATTGATAATGTTATTTTTTTCGTTCGTTTCCCTTTCATTTTTCTGCCTCCTAACATTAAGGTTTGTGTGTTATTTTTTTGTTTTGTTTTTGAAAAGTTTTGATTTTAAGTATTACTTTATGTAAAGTACTGCACGACAACCGTCTGTAGCTGCCACTACTAGTGGGATAGTTGCTGCCACGATAGTCTGCTGGATAGCCGTCGCCATCGTAGTAGCAATAGCCACCCCTAGACGCTCTGTAGTAGGTACTGTTGGCCTCCATTGTCCAGTCCCACACATTACCTGCTAGGTCGTATATGTTATTAGCTTTCGTGTATTCGCTACTACCTGTTGGAATTCTTGTACTACTGTTTTTGTTTTTCGTTGCTGTACTTCCACTACTATTTACATATTCAAATGTCGCATTGTTATAGTTTCCCCAACTTGTTGAATCATCTGCTATTTGTTCTTTTGTTTTACTTCCTGTCTCTATTAACCACATTAATGTTCTATCCCATTGGTTTCCCCATATCATTCCTGTTACTACATTTGTATTGTCTCCTTTAATGTTTTTACATCTTTTATACATGTTGTACCATGTTTGGCTACTTATATTTGTATTTCCTTTTTGTACTACTGGAGTGTCTTGGTTTATATTTCCTGTTTCATATCTTCCTATATAAAACCCTCCATACTTTTCTACACTTGTTACCATATTATTAAATTCTTTTTCTAGCTGATTTAAAAATTCATGGGTTGTTTTTGCTCCTAGTCCTCTAGTTTTTAAAGTTGAATCATAATCATAGCCTTTTACTCTATCTGGCTCTCTATAACTCGTTTTACTACTTATTGTCATTACTCCATCGCTTTCGCTCCAGTTATATGGTTTCGTTCCTGTTATTTCATCATAACTACTACTCGTACTTGACGAAAACTGATATTGTTTTCCCCATTTTTTTCCATTGCTATCAGTTCCATAGAATTTACTTATATCTGGTACTGGTATCCACACATATTGGTTTCTATTCTTTTGGGCATCTGCTACATTGCTGTCTGTTACTTCTTCTTCCCCTTCGTATATTATATAACCTGTATCAATTTCATTTTCCCCTGTTACACTACTTCCTACATATCCATTTGGTACTGGTACTTTATCTCCACTTGCGTCTTCCTCTACATGCATATATTCATTATTTGCTAAATTTAATTCTGTTTTTTCTGCTTCTACTACTGTGTTTTTTTGTTTTCCTGTAAATGCATATACTATCAATGTTGCTAGTAATATAACTATTATCAATATCGAAATTGGTATTACTACTTTCTTAGTTAACACTCTTTTGGGTTTGTTCTTACTATTCTTTTGTTTTTTAGAAGTTTGCTTTGGTGTACTTTTTAATGTTTTGCTTTGTTTCTTACTCTTTTTCATCTATTTCGCTCCTTTCTTTTGGGTTTTATCTTTATAGAAAAAGTTTTTTACACGCAAAAAAGGAAAACCAACAGACTTTTAGTCTTGGTTTTCCTTTTTATCCATCACTTTTAGAGCAGTATTTACACCTGCTCTTTTATTATTATTTAAAATACATGTGTGTGTATGTGTGTGTACAGCGCCAAGCATTTCAGCTATTGTACTATTTTTTACAAGTATTTTTTCCATTTTTTTCACCTTCGTTATTTTTCTTTGAAGGCATTATAAATTATGGGATTCACTAAGTAAATAGAGGAATGTGTCATATTATTGTCACATTCCTCTAGCTTTGTACGGATACTATTTTTAGACATTCTATATTATTTTTTTATTACATTCTATCTTTTTCCAGTTTTTTTGTACTACTTTACCTGTCAGTTTATATCTTAAATTTATTAATTAATTACTTTTTCTTATATATCTTCACTTATTTTCTCAATCTCTTCCATTGTTAGCTTAGTTATTTTTTCTATCATCTTTACGTCTATTCCTTGTTTTAACATCTCTTTTGCAATTTCTATCTTAGCTAGCTTCTCTCCTTCCTTTTTTGCTCCAGAAATATTTGTATTATAGTCTTTCTCGTATTTTTCTCGTAAAAATGCTACCCTTTGTACTTCTTCATCTCCAGTTAAATACTCTAATTCCTTATTTGCTTTTGCTATTTCCTTATTTGTCTCCATTGCCTTTTTTACCCCCTTTTCATCTTTATTACATATAAATGTTAACCAATTCCACAATTCTGGATCTTGCTTCTCGTTCTCTTCTTTTAGGAACTTTGGTAATTGTATAAAATGCATTTCTAGTTTGTCTGTTAATTTCAAATTTTTATATACTCTTCTTATTTCTGCTTTTTCATGATATGGTCCTTCTTTAAATATATCAAAATTAACTATATTTATTGTTATGGCTTTTTTATTTTCTGAATATTCTTCTGCTTTTTGTAACCCAGTATAATATAAGCCTGCCCAGTAATATAAACTTCTTTCCCTCATATTATATTGATTTTGCATTTGCATCTCTATATCTATTGTTGTGTTGTTATCTGCTACAGCTACTATATCTAATACTCCTGTTTTATCTTCTATTTTATTCTTTTCTAACTCGACCTCTGCTTTTACTTCTATTTTATCTATTTTAATTTTTAGTACTACCTCTAATAAATTTTTTAATATACTTTCATTTCCTTTTTGCCCAAATAATTTTTTAAAAACGAAATCATTGGTTAATTTTAATTTTTGCATATATCTACGTCCTTTCTTTATTTTACTATGTTATATATACAAATTCAATCCATAGATTAAATTTTTTTTACAATTTTGCATTATTAATAAACATAGGAATCTTCTATGTATTGCTTTTTTTACTTTATATTTTGGATTTTTAAGAAATATATTTCTTTGAATTAAATTTTTCTTGAACAATTGAATTAAATATTCATTGATAACTTATTAAAGAATTTCTATTAGTATATACAATATTTAAACATAAAACTCCTTATTTTTCAATTATTTTCGTAATACAGATTTCGACAAAATTATTTACTAATAAAAAAAAGTGGAAAACTACTAATATCTTTAATAATTTTCCACTGGTTATAACCTATATAATTTTATTAATATTATAAATTGTTTTTATATTCTTCCAATTTTGTTTTAACCTCTTTAGCTGAACTCATCTTTAAAACCTCTTGAACTAACTTCTTACATTCTTTATGATTTAAATTTCTAATCATCTTTCTAGAATTTAATATTTTAGTAGGGTTCATAGAAAATTCATCCAAGCCTAATCCAACTAAAAGAGGTATAAATCTTTCATCACTTGCAGCTTCTCCACACATTCCGCAGAAAATCTTAGCCTTGTGTGCTCCGTCGATTGCCATTTTTATTAAACGTATAACTGCAGGATGAAATTTAGTATATAAATCTGATATTCTTTCATTTCCTCTTTCAACTGCAACAGTATATTGAATTAAATCATTTGTACCAATACTAAAGAAATCACATTCTTTTGCCAACTCCTCTGCCATTATTGCAGCTGATGGAATCTCTATCATTATTCCAACCTTAACATTTTTATCAAATTTTACTTTTTCTGCCTTTAATTCTTCTTTAACTTCATTTATGATATCTTTTGCAGTTCTAATTTCATCTACAGAAGAAATCATAGGAAGCATAATTGCAAGTTTTCCGTAAATACTTGCTCTATATAAAGCTCTTAATTGAACTTTAAAAATTTCTGGTTCGCGTAAACAAATTCTAATTGCTCTGTATCCTAAAAAAGGATTATCTTCTTTTTCTAAATTTAAATATTTTAAGTCTTTATCTCCACCAATATCCAATGTGCGAACTATAACTCTTTTACCTTCTGCCTTTTCGAGCACTTCTTTATATGCTTCAAATTGTTCTTCTTCTGTTGGCATAGTATCAGAATCCATATACAAAAATTCGCTTCTAAATAAACCTACTCCCTCTGCACCATTTTCGATAACTGCATCCATATCCTTAGGAGTTCCTATATTAGCCACTACTTCTGTTTTATATCCATCTTTAGTAATGCTCTTCTTATTCCTAAATTTCGCTAAACTTCCTTTTTCGTCCTTTAACTCATTTTGGATTTTTTCTAATTTAGCGACCTCATCTTGTGAAGGATCTAAAAATATTTCTCCAGTTCCTCCATTTATTGCAATATACATGTCGTTAGCTATGCTATCTAAAGCTCCTTTAGCTCCAACTATTGCAGGAATCTCGTGAGTTCTTGCCATAATAGAAACATGAGAATTTTCACTACCATTTTCTATTATAATTCCCGCAACAGAATTTAAATTCAATTTAGCTGTATCTGATGTAGATAAGTCTTTTCCGACTAAAATAGTCTTTTCTGGTAAATTACTTAAATCCAACTCAGCTTTATTAATAATTTTATTTACGACTTTATTTTTCATGTCTTCTATATCAGATGCTCTTGCAGACATATATTCATCATCCATATTCTTAAAAACTTCTTCTACAGCTTCAAATCCTACTTTAGTAGCATATCCTGCATTATATCCATCTTCCTGTATTAGTCTTTCTGTTTCCTCAGTTAGTGTAGGGTCCTGTAATATCATTAAATAAGCATTCATAATATCTGCTTCTGTTCCAGAAAGCTTTTCTATAACTTTCTTTGTATCTTCTATTACATTATTTAGACATTTCCTAAAATAATTTAGTTCATTTTCTTTATCATCTACTTTAAAATCTGTAAGTTTTACTTCTTCATTCTTTAATACTTTTGTATGTCCAATCCCAATACCCTTTGATACACCTTTACCTTTTACCATATTTATCTCCTCTTTTGTTTATTATTCTCCAAAATTATTTTTAAAAGCTTCTTCTATTTCTTTCATTGCTTCTTCTTCTTTTTCCCCATCACATTGTACTTCTACATCTGTCTTTTGTTTTATACCTGCAGACATAATCATTAATGGAGATTTTGCATTTACAGTTTTACCATTAGCTATTAATTTTATGTCACATGGATATTTCATAGCTATTTTGGCAAGTTCTGTAGCAGGTCTTGCATGTAAACCTGTTTCACTTTCTAATGTAAAAGTTTTACTTAGCATTTTTTACTTCATCTCCTTTACTCCAAACATTTTTCTTTAATGCTGCTAATATAAACATAGCCACAAAAGAACCTATAACTATTGATAATAAATATAATGCTGCATTTCCTACAACTGGTAAAACAAATATTCCTCCATGTGGAGCCATTAATGTACAATTAAATAACATTGATAAAGCTCCTGAAACTGCTGAACCTATTACGCAAGAAACAATTACACGAATTGGATCTGCTGAAGCAAATGGTATTGCACCTTCTGATATAAAAGAGAATCCCATAATGTAGTTTAATAAAGCAGATTGTCTATCTTTCTTTGGTAATTTTTTAGGGAAAAATGTTGCAAGTAATGCAATTGCAAGTGGTGCTACCATACCACCAGCCATAACTGCTGCCATTATGTCATAATGTCCTTCTGCAAGCATTCCTGTTCCAAATGTATATGATGCTTTATTAACAGGTCCACCTAAATCAACAGACATCATTCCACCTAAAATTGCTCCTAAAATTATCTTATTTGCTCCTTGCATTGATGATAAGAAATTATTTAATGCTGTATTAATTGCTCCAACTACTGGGTTAATTGCAAGCATTATTAATCCTATTAAAAGAATACCACCAACTGGATAAATTAATATTGGTTTTACGCTTTCTAAACTCTTTGGTAAGAATGAAAATACTTTTCTTAATAAAAGAACTACATATCCACCAATAAAACCAGCAATTAATGCTCCTAAGAACCCTGAACTTACTAATGTAACATCAGGATTTGATAAAGACGCAAATGTTGTTCCTGCTTTTGCAACAGCTCCTCCTACGAAGCCTACTGCTAACCCCGGCCTATCTGCTATACTCATTGCTATATATCCAGACAAAATACATAACATGAAATCAAAAGCAATACCACCAATTGTTTTAAAGAAAGCAGCAATAGGCGTATTCATACCAAAGTTAGATGGATCAATAGAATAATCATCTAATAAAAATGCTATTGCAATTAGTATACCTCCACCAACTACAAATGGTAACATATGTGTTACACCATTCATTAAATGTCTATATATTCTGCTTCCTACACCATCTGAGTTTTCATATTCTGAATCATCTTTTCCGTTTCCTTGATAAACTGGAATGTTTTTATCTGTCAAAGCTTTTTCTATTAACTCTTTTGGTTTATGAATTCCATCTGCAACTTTTGCTTTTAAAATCTTCTTACCTTTAAATCTTGATAAGTCAATATCTATATCTGCTGCAATTATTATTGCTTTTGCATTTTTTATTTCTTCTTTTGTTAGTTTATTTTTAACTCCAGATTGTCCTTGTGTTTCTATTTTTACAAGATGTCCTACTTCTTTACCTGCATTTTCTAAAGCTTCTGCAGCCATATAAGTATGTGCAATTCCTGTAGGGCAAGCTGTTATTCCTAATATTTCATAACCTTGCTCTTGTTTTGTTTCTTCTTTAAATTTCTCATTTTCTGTTTCATTTATTATATTTAAAAATTCTTCTTTGCTTTTAGCTGAAATTAATTTATTTTTAAATTCTGTATCCATTAACATTGTAGATAATCTACTTAACACATCTAGATGTACATTATCACTAGTATTTGGAGCAGCTATCATAAATAATAGATTAACTGGCTTACCATCTAGCGCATCATATTCGACTCCATTTGGCACTACCATTGCTACTAAACCAGGTTCAGTTACACAATCACCTTTACCATGTGGGATTGCAATTCCTTCTCCAACACCAGTACTTCCTTCTTCTTCTCTTTTTAATACAAGTTCAGTGTATGCATTTAAATCAGTGATTCTTCCTGTTTTTAGCATTAATTTTGTCATCTTGTTAATTATATCATTTTTATCTTTTGCATTTACATTAAGCTCGATTCCATCTTTGCTTAATAAATCTGTAATTCTCATTTTCTTCCTCCTTTGTTAAATATTATTAAATAAATTGTATACTTCTTCTTTAGTTGCTAAATATTTTGATAAAGCACTAGCTGATCCTGCTGAAACTCCCATTCTTAAGGCATCATTGTAATTATTATATTTTAAAAATCCTGCTATAAATCCTGCTACCATAGAATCTCCCGAACCAACTGTATTTACTCTTTTTCCTTCTGGAGATTTTATGAAGTATTCTTGACCTGCTTCATCAATTAATGCCGCACCAGTTTTTCCCATTGAAACTAGTACATTTTGCGCTCCCATTTCTTTTAATTTTTTACCATATACATAGGCATCTTCTTTAGTATGTATTTCTACACCAAAAATTTCCCCTAATTCTTCATTATTTGGCTTAATTAAAAATGGATTGTATTTTAAAGCTTGTACTAATAAGTTTTTGGTTGCATCTACAACTATTTTTACATTTTGTTTTTTTACAATGCTACATATTTTTTCATATATATCATCTTTAATTGAGCTTGGTATACTACCAGATAAAACCAAATAGTCATTCTCATTTAGAGTTTTTAGTTTCTCTAATAACTCTAAAATCTTATTTTCACTTATCTGTGGTCCATTAGTATTTATCGCTGTCTCTTCTTCTCCCGAAATTTTTACATTTATTCTCGAATTTCCTTCTCCTAAATCTATAAAATCGGTTTTTACATTCATATTTTTCAATAATCTTTCTATTTCTGCTCCTACAAATCCTGCTTTATATCCTAATGCGATATTATCAATCTCTAAATTAGTTAATACTGTAGAAACATTTATCCCTTTTCCTCCCGGAAGTATTAATTCCGTTTTAGACTTTTGTATTTTTCCAATTTCCAATTTATCTAGTTCTAAAATGTAGTCTAGTGCTGGGTTAAATGTAACTGTATAAATCATTTTCTCCCCTCCTATCTTTTGTTAAATTTTCATGGTAATTCTATCATATATCATTATTATTTACAATTATTATATTTTTTATTATTGACAAGGCTAACATTTTTTATTATAATTTTTTTACTTAATTCAAGCTTTTTTAGGAGATTTCATGAAAAAATTTTTACTATTTTTTATTTTATTCGTATTTTTAATATTTTACATTTATCATTTTACTTTATCCCAAAGTTCTATAAATATTAACTTAATTTCAACTGCTAATCCCAATAGTCTATATAATAATAAACTTATACCGCGGTTCATATGGTTTCTTTTCTTTAATAATTAATTCCACTAAAAATATTAATTTTAAAATTCTAAGTTCACATTCTAATATTCCAGCAAATTTGAATATCTATATTAATAATTCACTTGTGGATATTTTGCAAAATGACTCTTGTTTATACACAGCTAATACAAATACTGTGGATATTATATCTTTTTTCTGGGAATGGCCAGTTAATAATACAGATACTTTTTATAATTCTACTCTCTCTTTAAATCTTCAAATATTTTTCGAAAGGAATTAGTCTTGAAAAAAATTTTATTTTTATTTGCTATAGTTTTTTTATTAGCTTCAGTAATTATTCATAATAATTACTCTATCAATCAAAATATATGTATTTATTCTAATATTGCTGAACCAATCTTTAATATTTCATTTAATGAAGCTGTAATTTTAGACAATATTAATACTGTTGCTAGGTACTCTTTTAAGATATCTAATTTTAAAGATAATATTATTTCTGATATTCCATTCTATTATTACTTTCATTTAGAAAATCTAACTCCTGATTTTTCTATATCATGTTATATGGATAATACAGAAATTACCTTATCAAATTTCATGTCAGAAAAATATTTATTAAATAATCTAACTAAAGAAGAACATATTTTTACTATAATCATTAACTATACTGGTAATTTTAATGCTTCAATCTCAACTAACTTTAAATTAAAAATTATATATGAACAGTATAATCATTAAATATTAATAAAAGGAGTTTTTATGAAAAAAGTCATTTTTCTTATTTTATTTTTCATAGCATTTAATTCAATTAATTCTATTGCTAAATATTCTAATATTGTTGAATATAATTTTTTAACTGTAAATATTTTATTAGTAGAAAATATTTATCAAAATTCCAATTTATATACTAAAAATTCTTCTAAATCACTTCCTAATAAATATAATCTTCCCAATACTCATACCGTAAATACATATATTAATTCAGATGTATTTATAGATACAAACACAAATATACAAATTCAAATCACAAAATAATTTTTGATTTTTTATTGCTGTTTACCTCACTTAATGTCATAATATATATGAAAATAGGAGGTGATATTTTGTATATCTACATTATTATAGGAATTATAGTAATACTTTTAATATATATCTTAATAACTTATAATTCTTTTATTAATTCAAGAAATTTAGTTAAAGAAGCTTTTTCTACAATGGATATCTATCTAAAAAAGAGATGGGATCTTATTCCTAATTTAATAGAAGTTGTAAAAGGGTATTCTAAATATGAAAATGAAACTCTAACTAAAATTACTTCTTTACGAAGCTCTAGTTATGATGAGTTAACTATGGATAATAAAATTAATATAAATGAAGATTTGTCTAGATGTTTATCAAATATCTTTGCAGTTTCAGAAAATTATCCAGAATTAAAAGCAAATGAATTATATACTAATTTAAGTAATAATTTAATAAGTATAGAAGATGAAATTGCAAATAGTAGAAAGTATTATAATGGTACTGTGCGAAATTTTAATAATAAAATTCAAATGTTTCCAAATAATATTCTAGCTAAATTATTCAGATTCAAAGAATTTAAAATGTTTGAGGCAAATGCAGAAGAAAAAAATAATGTTGGGGTGAATTTAAATGACTAAAAAAATTATTGGAGTTATACTTTTTATTTTATCATTTATATTAATTTCTTTTTTACCTAATAATTCATATGCTGTTACAGATTATGTAATAAATTCTTATGATATTAACGTAAAAGTAAATGAAAATAATACATTTGATATTACAGAAACAATTACCGCTAATTTTTATACGAGAAAACATGGAATAATTAGAACTATTCCTCTAAAAAATACTATTGAAAGATTAGATGGTTCTACATCTACTAATCGTGTCAAAATTACAAATTTACAAGTAAATAATGAATATTCAAAAAGTAATAGTAATGGTAATTTGGCTATAAAAATAGGAAATCAAGATACTTATGTAACTGGGCTACAAAAATATGTAATTAAATATACATATGATATAGGTGCAGACCCCGTAAAAGATGCCGATGAATTTTATTATAATTTAATTGGAACCGAATGGGATACACGTATTTCTAATGTTAGTTTTTCTATCACAATGCCAAAAGAATTTGATGCTTCATCATTGGGATTTTCTTCTGGCAGATATGGGTATACCGATAGTGACAGCGTTTCTTACTCTGTAAATGGTAATACAATCAGTGGTATTTATACAGATACATTACCTGCAGGAAATGGTCTTACTGTTAGACTTACTTTACCTGATAACTACTTTGTTGGAGCTCGTAATAATAATACAGATTATTATATAATTATAGGTATAAGCTTAGTAATTGTATTTATTGCATTTATTTTATGGCTATTATTTGGTAAAGATAAACCTGTTATAGAAACAGTAGAGTTTTATCCTCCAGAAGGTTACAATTCAGCAGAACTTGCTTTTTTATATAAAGGTGAAACAGATGATAAAGCTATAGTTTCACTACTAATTTATCTAGCAAGTAAGGGCTATTTATCAATAAAAGAAACCGAGAATAAGGCATTATTTGCAAGCACAAAAGATTTTACAATATATAAATTGAAAGAATACGATGGAACAAATGAAATAGAAAAACTTTTCTTTGATGGTCTATTTAGAACAAGATCTTCTGTTACATCTTCAGATTTAACTAATCGTTTTTATATAACAGTAAATCGTATAAAGAAACTTTTAAATAAGAAAGAAAATAAAACTAAAATTTTTGACAAAAAATCTTTACAATTAAGAGGTTTTATTATTCCTATGATGCTCATAATATTTATACTAATAACTGTAAAACCTTTTTATGATACTGGAATGCTAAGTGAACTTCCTGTTGCCCTAATATTCCCTGGAATTGGTTTTTCACTTATGATATCAATATTAACATCAAGTGGTCCTATATCAACAAAGATATTTATCGTTATTTGGGGATTATTATTTGGCGGAATACCTCTTTTTATGATACTTCCAATTATATTTTCAACTTCAATTTCCGCTATTACATATTTTATAGGAATTTTATGTATAATAGTTCTTTATGTATTTAGAAAAATTATATTAAAAAGAACTCCTTTTGGGTTAGAAATTTTAGGAAAAATCAAAGGATTCAAGCGTTTCTTAGAAACAGCAGAAAAAGACCAACTAGAAGCAATGGTTGAAAAAGAACCAGAATACTTTTATAATATCTTACCTTACACTTATGCTTTAGATGTATCAGATAAATGGGTAGAACAATTTGAAAATATTGCAGTTGAACCACCATCATGGTATTATTCTAGTACTGCATTTTCAGTTCACTCTTTTGGTACCTTTATGAATAGCACAATGACTAGGGTAAATACTTCTATGACATCTAGACCTTCTAGTTCTGGTTCTGGTGGCTCTTCTGGAGGAGGATTCTCTGGTGGAGGTTCCGGAGGCGGAGGCGGAAGCTCTTGGTAATATAATTCCATATAGGGATTTGGGGACGGTCCTAAAATCCCTATTTTATTTATATATTCCATGTAATATTTTACTAATTTTTGCATATAATATAAATAAATTAACTTATATATATTGACAACAGATACCCTTAGTTGTATAATAATTCTTGTAGCACATCGCGGGGTGGAGCAGTTGGCAGCTCGTTGGGCTCATAACCCAAAGGTCGGAGGTTCGAGTCCTCCCCCCGCAACCAACGAAATAATCGTTTTAAATAGCTTGTATCCTCGGATACAAGCTATTTTATTTGTCAAAATATTGAATAAAATTATTTACTATACATTTAAATTTATCAATAGGAAAACTAAAAATATTTTTTATTACTTCAAAAGTTTTTTCAATGTAATTTTTTAATTTATTATTTTCTTTTTTTAATTATTCATTTTAATATTTCAAATATATATATAATGCTCAAGAGTGCATTGATGTTCATTTTGAAAGACCTACCAAAAATGAATTTGACTCTGTTCGAATAAAATTACCTACATATGAAGTAACAGTTTGGGAAGGTAATTATTCTGATGAAGAGATTGAATTTTTTTAAACAAGTAGTTAAAAATAGTAGCGACTTATTTTATAAATATGCTAAAGAAGGAGGTCTTAAATTTGCCTAGTATTTTTGAAAGTTTTGAAGCTTTTCTACAACTGAAAAACTTCAAACAATCTTAATGAAATTAGATTTCCGCCCTTTCTAATTTCATACAAAAGACTAATTTGAGAGATTCTATAAAAGCCATAGAATCTCCCAAATTAATTTACAAATTCAAGTATTTGCGAATGTCTAGTTTTTAATAGGAAGATAATTCAACCCTAGATTATTGTCGAATATTATTGGTAAAGGAAAAACAAATTAATTAGTTTAATTAATTTAGAAAAAATTATAATATGGCCACCAGTAATAAAATCATCTTTTTGATAAAAACATGTTGACGTTGTATCTCCAATTATTAATGCATTTCCTTTCTCAGTATCTTCAACCATATCTTTTTGAACATAACCATTACAACCATTATTACTATCGGTTCTTGTAATAAATGGTATACTACCCTCATAATAGTAATCTGAAACATCCATTTCTGCTCTTACATGTGCTTTGCCCTTGTATATATTATTATCTTCAAACAAATTTCAAAAGTTGACTAACACACTAGCCAACTTCGAGAAAGTTGTCGTGTACCAAGGGATAAAATCCCTTTTGAAACCCCTTAATAAAAATTGAATTTCAAACTATTTTTATTTTAGTTTGATAAAAAAAGATAAAAACAAGAGTTTTTGTTGATATTTCAATAAAAAACTCTTGTTAATTTTTTCAAATTTTCTCGACTTTTCTCAGCATTTTTCATGCTTTTTGTCAGTATAGACGTCAGACTGATAGTTCAAAATATTGAAATATCAAGTCTCTTAGCTATTACCCGCAACCAGAAAAAAATAGAATCTTTTTTTCTGGTTGTTTTTATTCTTCTTCACTCTTGTCATATATATTATCTTTCTTTATCCAAACAGAAACACTTCCTCCATCACAGTAAAAAATTCCATTCCCATTTGCATCAACATATACTGTCTCATCTAAATTGCCTGTACAATCGTAAAATACTGTATTGGCCAATCTTTCTCCCATATTCATCTCAATACATCCACCAGCATTATCACTCATTACAACAGCTAATCCAGAGTCAGTGTGGTCACTATCTCCTTCTCTAACCCAACCGATTATATTTTCGTTTTTAAAGTAATCTCTTTGTTTTCCATATGAAAAATGTTTTCTTGCTTTTATCATATTCTCCAATAATTTTTTCTTTGGTGGAATATTATCGTGTTCTATTCCATAGTAATCTCCATAGAAAATACATGGAATTCCATCTTTTCTTAATAAAATTAATGCATATGCTAATGGTTTAAACCAATCTTGTATCCAAGAATTTAAAGATTGACCTAACTGTGTATCATGATTATCTACAAATGTTACTGCATACTCTGGATTTTCCTTTACAAGTGTATTATCTAAAATAGTTCTCATATCATAATTTCCGGAAGAATTTGATGCATTAAATAAATTATAATGTAATGGTACATCAAATAATTTCATAGAATAGTCAACTTCTTTTAAGTAATTATTTATAGCTAAAATATTAGTACTCCAGTATTCTCCTACTGTAAAGAAATCTTTTGCAAATTCTTCTTTTATATTCTCTAACCACTCTTTATAGAAGCCTGCTCTAATATGTTTTACTGCATCTAGTCTAAATCCATCAACATTAGTAGTATTTACATACCAATCTCCCCATTTATTTAATTCCTGAATAACATCTACATTATTGAAATCAACATCTGCACCCATTAAATAATCAAAATTCCCATTTTCTTTGTCAACATCTACATCCCAGTGTTTTCCATAGAATTTAAATATTCCTTTTCTTTTTTGTTTTTCATCCCAGTCGACTCCATGAAAATGTGTCCAATTCCATTTAAAATCTGAATATTTATTATTTCTTGCATCAAAATTATATTTTGTCCATGCTTCTATAAATATAGGTGCGTTTATTTCTACATTTCTGTTATTAGGCTCTTCCTCCATTGCCATAACTTCTTCTGTTCCATCTGCACCTAATCTATGATTTAAAACAATATCTGCATATACTTCTAAGTTATTTCCCTTCAATACCTTTATTGCATTTATATACTCATCTTTACTACCATACTTAGTATTTACAGAGCCTTTTTGATCAAACTCCCCTAAGTCGTATAAGTCATAAACACCATATCCAGTATCGTGATTTCCTCCCTCACCTTTATATGCTGGTGGTAGCCATACTCCTGTAATTCCAATACTATCTAAATAACTTGCTTCATTTGCAACTTTTTTCCATAAACCACAATCAGCTGGTAAATACCATTCAAAATATTGCATCATTGTTTGATTAATTTTTTTATTCATTATTTCATCTCCATTACTATTATTAAAAAAAGAGTCTAATAGATATTCTATTAGACTCTTTCGAAATATTTTTATGTTATTGTATATCTATTATTATTTATTCTTCATTAGTTTCTTCAGGTTCAACTAATTCAATGCTTACTACTTTTCCTCCGTCATTTGTTCTCATTAAAGTTACACCTTGTGTTGATCTACCTAATACGCTTACATCCTTAACACTTATTCTAATTATTGTACCTGTATCTGTAATCATCATTATATCATTTGAATCATCTGTAACTCTAATTCCAACTAATTTTCCTGTTTTTTGAGTAACTTTATATGTTATTACTCCTCTTCCACCTCTATTTTGTACTCTATATTCATCTAAATCTGTTCTTTTACCAAATCCGTGTTCTGTTATAGCCAATAATGTTGCATTAGCACCGTCTATAATAGATTCCATTCCAATAACTTTATCTCCATCTCCAAGTTTAATTCCTATTACGCCTTGTGCTGTTCTACCCATTGGTCTTACATCTTGCTCACTAAAAGTAATACTCATTCCGTCTTCAGTTACTAAAACAACATTATCTTGTCCATCTGTTAACCTTACAGCTATTAATTCGTCTTCTTCTTTTAATGTAATTGCTTGAAGTCCCGTCTTTCTTGCTGAATTATATTCTGTAAGAGCTGTTTTCTTTATAAATCCTTTTTGAGTAGCCATTAGCAAGTATTTTCCTTCAGCGTAATTAGAAATTGGAATAACTGCTGTTATTTTTTCTCCAGGATCTAAACTTAATAAGTTAACAATCGCTGTTCCTTTTGCTGTTCTTCCTGCTTCTGGAATTTCATAGCCACGTAATCTATATAACTTACCTTTATTACTAAAGAATAAAATAGTATCATGTGTAGAAGCTGTAAATATTTCTGTAACAAAGTCATCAGCTCTTGTAGAAATGCCAGTAATACCTTTTCCACCTCTACGTTGGCTTTTATATGTATCTGCAGGCATTCTCTTGATATATCCAAAATGTGTTAAAGCTACTATCGTTTGTTCTTCTTTTATTAAGTCTTCTTCTTCTATATCTCCCTCTGCAGGTTTTATTTTAGTTAATCTTTCATCTCCAAATTTAGTTTTAACTTCTTCTAAATCTTCTTTAATAATGTCATATACAAGTTGTTCATTATTTAAGATTTCTCTTAGATGTGCGATTAATTCCATTAATTGTTTATATTCTTCTTCGATTTTTTCTCTTTGTAAACCAGATAATGTTTTTAATCTCATATCTAGTATTGCTTGAGCTTGTATATCTGTTAAGCCAAATCTTTCTATTAATCTTTCTTTAGCATCATCATAAGAACTTCTAATAATACTAATAACTTCGTCTATATTATCTATTGCGATTCTTAAACCTTCTAAGATATGAGCTCTTGCTAAAGCTTTATCTAGTTCGAATTTAGTTCTTCTTAAAATTACTGTTTTTCTATGGTCAATATAATAATCTAAACATTGTCTTAGGGTTAATATTTTTGGCTCTCCATCTACTAATGCTAATAATATCGCTCCAAATGTATCTTGCATTTGAGTATTTTTATATAGTTGATTTAAAACCACTTGAGCCCTAGCATCTCTTTTTAATTCTATTACTATTCTAACTCTATCATTTCTATCTGATTCATCTCTTAATTCAGATATTCCTTCTATTCTTTTTTCTCTTACTAATTTAGATATATTTTCTATTAATCTAGCTTTATTAACTTGATATGGCAATGATGTTACGATTATTCTTTGTTTATTATTTGCCATTTCTTCGATTTCTGCTTCGGCTCTTACAACTATTTTTCCTTTTCCCGTTCTATATGCTTCTTTTATGCCATCTTTTCCTAAAATCATTCCTCCTGTTGGGAAATCCGGTCCTTTAATGATTGACATTAACTCTTCATCTGTGGTATTTGGATTTTCAATTATTCTAATAAGACCATCACAAACTTCTGTTAAGTTATGTGGAGGTATATTTGTTGCCATTCCAACTGCTATACCTGATGAACCATTAATTAATAATTGTGGTATTTTTGATGGTAACACTGTTGGCTCTTGTAATCTATCATCATAGTTTGGCATAAAGTCAACTGTATTTTTCTCTATGTCTGTAAGCATATATTCTGCTATTTTAGACATCCTAGCTTCCGTGTACCTCATTGCTGCGGCACCATCACCATCTATAGAACCAAAATTTCCATGTCCATCTATTAACATGTATCTTAATGAAAAGTCTTGTGCCATTCTTACCATTGCATCATAAACTGAAGAATCTCCATGTGGATGGTATCTTCCTAAAACAGATCCTACAGTATTTGCACATTTTCTGTATGGTTTATCTGACGTAATCCCATCTTCGTGCATTGCATATAAAATTCTTCTGTGAACTGGTTTTAAACCATCTCTTACATCTGGTAAAGCTCTTTGTACAATAACACTCATAGCATAACTAATGTATGCTGTCTTCATCTCGTTTTCGATATCTCTTTCAATTATTTTTCCATCATGGTTGTCCATTTCTTTACCTCTTTTCTTCTTTCTGCTACACAATGTATTATACTAAAACAGAAAAAAATATGCAAGGAAATTATTCGAAAATCTTACGGAATTAAAAGAAAAGTGGCTTTAACATGTATACCAAATTTTTTTAAATTAGTAATCCTACGAGCACTTAAACTTGTTAATTCTCTGAAATATTTGATTATTCTTCATTGTCTTATGCCAGTACATTTGCAGCTTCTAATTCTACTTCATTTATTTCGAAATTTTTATTATTGTTTTTAATCAAGTTATGTACATTTTCTACTAATCTAGCTTCTTTAATTATATTTTCTAATGGCATTATTTTCTCTAAATATTTATTTATATTTTTCATCTCTTTTTCCATTAAATCAAAGTCTTTATTTTCATAACCTTTTTTCCATTCATTAATTGAAGTTTCAAATTTACTTATCTCATTTCCTTGTTCAACAATCATTTCTTCTATGTTGCTACTAATATTATCCAGAATTAAATTCTTACCTTTTTTTATAACATTACTTATAGTATCATTTAACTTTCCTTTTTCATTTACTTTATTAATAGCTGTATCTAATCCTTTTGATATAGTATCTATTATTCCTCCAGTTTCTACAGCTTTTTGCATTTGCGAAATATCTTCAAATTTTCCAGTTACAATACCTATTGCGCTTTTACCCAAATCTACTGCCTCGTCTATTGCTGTATTTAATCCTTCTTTAAAGCCTTCATTAAGTATAGTATCTTTTATCTTTATTACCTCGTCTTCTACAAAGTCCGGTAATAAATATTTAATTCCAAGATTTAGCCCTGTATTTATGATTCCTCCTAAAGTAGTTTCTAAAAAACTTTTTTGTTCTTTGCCTACTTCTAAATTTTTATTATTTAAGTCATTTTGTATGTCTATCTCCATATACTTTATTCTCCTTTAATAAATTATTTCTTATTTTTAATAAATCTTTTCTTAGTGATTTTATATTTATTATTTTTTCCGTATTTAATATTGCATCTATTTTTTTACTATAATCTATTTTTCCTAGAATTTTTATAGATTTAAAAATATTATATAATATGTCTTTATCTAATGAATTTGAATTGTATTTATTAAAAATAATATTTATATTTTCTTTTCGTATATCTTTTGTAATAATCCCAATTAATTTACTTAATTTTTTTATTCCTAGTAAATTACACTCTGATAAAAATATATTTGTAGAATTATTTAGTAATTCTGTTTTTTTCAAAAAACTTATTTGTGGATTATCAAAAATGACTATATTATATTTATTACTATCAGTTTTATAAAATTTATTTAATAAATATATATTTTCGATTTTTATTGCATTTTTTTCTGGTTTTTTATTAAAGATAGTATAAATATTTTGTGTATAATCTATTATTAAAACCTTAAATTTATTTTCTGCCATTATATTAGCTAATAATAGTGTTATTATACTTTTTCCGACACCATTAGCTCCAAATATATTTATTATCTTTTTAATTATCTATCTCCCCTTTTTCTATAATATTTTTTTCGAAGTCTGATGAATCTATTTTTACTAGAATATGCTCGTTTCCAACAAACATTAAACATTCTCCTTTTGAAAATGATTTAATTTCTATCTTTTCTTTTTCTGACAACTTTGCATATTTTTCCAATATATTAATATTTTCTTCTTCCAAACAAAAGAATACTTTTATATTTGAATTATTTAAAATACTTTTTCCATATGTTCCATTATCTAGACTAAATAAATCAGATACATCTTGTGTTATAGCAACTCCACTACCACTATATTTTCTAATAGTTTTAAATATTTTATATATAAATGAAGCCACTTCTTTATTAGATGTTATACCTATTAATCGCCAAATTTCATCTAAGTAAATAACTTTTCTTTCTTTTCGATTTATCTTGATTAAATCCCAAAATAGATCCACAAAAATATACATACCATACTTTATGTTTTCTTCACCTAATTCATATATATCTGCAATAATTAGCTTATTTTTTATCTTTATATTTGTATATTTATTAAAATAATTTAAACTACCTTTTACAAATGGTAACAATTTTATATGGAATTTTTTCGTTCTTTTATCTTGACCTAATAATTCATAAAAATCTTGTAATATTGGCATATCTGTACTTTCCTTAAAAACTACTTTTTTATTTTTTACTTTGTATAGACTTTTATCATTAAAATTTATATTTTTACTTTCATATAATTTAATTAACTTTTCTTCTATAATAGATTTTTCTTCTTCATTCATTTCTCCAAATATTAAATTAAAAAATCCCTTAAGTTTATCAATTTTAATAGCAAGATAGCCCTTTTCGTCTTTCTCTATACTTTCTTCTCTTATATCAAATACATTAATATATGTATTTGAAGTTGGTCCTATTTTTATTAATGTTCCATTCAATGCTTTACATACATTTCCATATTCTCTATCTGGATCTATAACATATTGATTTATTTCTTGTATTCCATATCTTAATATTAATAATTTTATATAAAATGATTTTCCGGCTCCTGACATTCCAAATACACACATATTTGGATTTTTATATTTCTGAGTATTATATCTATCTATAAAAATCATAGAATTATTATGAATATTTCTGCCTATATATACTCCTTTTTCATCAAAAATTGATGAAGAAATAAATGGATATGTGCTTACAAGCCCATTTGTTAATATGTTTCTTCTTGTAGCTAATTGTAAGTCTTTATCATTATGCATTAAAGGTAAACTCGACTTATATATTTGTTCTTGCCTAAAATTTGCTCTTCTAGTTTGCAATCCAGAGCCTTGCAATATACCTTCAACTTTACTTAGGTTAAATTCTAACTCTTTTATTGTTTCTGCAAAAACATTAATATAAATGTATAAATAATATATATCTTGGTTGTTTATTTGCATTTCTTTTCTTATATATTTTGCATCATTGTATGTATATTGTGCTATATCAACATCTTGCCTGTTATTATTTATATCTTTCAAATCTGCAGATACATTCCCAATATTATAAGTTAATTCCTTTAAAGTTTTATATTTATTCTGTTTTTCGTAAAATATTGAAATATTCATATTTATGTCTGTATCTATTATTCCTTTTAAAATTAAGTCTTCATTCTCTCTTAGATAATTTACAATCATTAAACCTGCATAATACATATTATCTATTTCTATGTATTTAGGATTTTGATTATTTATGTATGAAGGACAAATATAATTTTCTTCCAGGCATTGTTTTTCTTTTGTATTTTTAATAAAAAGTTTTTTTAAAATATTTCTTTCAATCACCTACCTATTTAAATTATAATTAGTATTTAAGAAAAAATGTAAAACCTTTATAACATCTTCTTTTTTACATTCTTTTACTTGATTTCCACATTTATTAAGACATTCTTTTATCTTAAAATACTTTTCGTTTAACATATAATAAATATTTGCTAAATTTTCATTTTCTATTTCACTTTGTTCATCTATGATAATATAATAATTTTTTGTAGATGTTTGCTTTTCAGAATTAATTTTGTTTAGAAATTCAATATACTTTTTAGAAATAATTGAAATTGAATCATTATTTGACTTTTTAACATTAGTTACGATTTTTGAAATGTCTTCTTTATTTGTATGAATTAAAATTTGAAGATTAAAATTACATGTTTTTAAAAGAATCTTATATGAATTTAAAATAGCTTCTTTTTCTAAAGTTGTTTTTAAATTAAAATTTATTGGTTGAACTCTTATTAGTTTTATAAAAATATTATTATTTTTTATTTTTATAATCCCATTCTTATCTATACTCTCTACAATTAACCAATTTTGTGTAGATTTATTATCTGCTTTTACATATATCACCTCTAATCTTTGTTCAATAATACTCTCATTTCCATTATTTGTCAACGAAATTCGTCATACAAAAATCGACATTTATAGCTATTAAAATATAATACAAAAAAAGAATCCCGAGGGATTCTCTTTTTTATACATCAAGATTTTTAACATATTTTGCATTTTCTTCAATGAATTTTCTTCTAGGAGCAACTTCATCACCCATTAATACTGTAAATATTTGGTCTGCTTTTATTGCATCATCCATTGTAACTTTTATTAATATTCTTGTTTCTGGGTTCATTGTTGTATCCCATAATTGTTCTGGATTCATTTCTCCTAGACCTTTATATCTTTGAATAGATATAGAATCTCTTAAAATTCCTTTTTCTTCTAGTTCTTTATATTTTTCTTCTAGTTCTTCATCAGTATAGCAATATATATCTTTCATACCTTTTTTAGAAAGTTTAAATAATGGTGGTTGAGCTAAATATACATTTCCATTTTCTATTAAAGGTCTCATATATCTAAAGAAAAATGTTAATAATAATGTTCTAATATGTGCACCATCAACATCGGCATCAGCCATTATTATAACTTTTCCATATCTTATTTTTGTTATATCAAAATCTGCACCAATTCCAGCACCAACAGCCAATATTACTGGTTGCAATTTATCGTTATTATATATTTTATCTGCTCTTGATTTTTCAACATTAAGCATTTTTCCCCATAAAGGAAGTATTGCTTGGAATTTTCTATCTCTTCCTTGTTTTGCACTACCGCCAGCAGAATCTCCCTCAACTATATATACTTCGCATAAATCTGCATTTTTCTCACTACAATCAGCCAATTTACCTGGTAAAGTAGATGTTTCTAAAGCACTTTTTCTTCTTACTAGTTCTCTTGCTTTTCTTGCGGCTTCCCTAGCTCTAGAAGCTCCAATACATTTTTCTAGTATTGCTTTTGCAACAGCAGGATTTTCTTCTAAGAAATCAGATAAAGCTTCATTTACCATTGATTGAACAATACCTGTAACATTACTATTTCCTAATTTTGTTTTTGTTTGGCCTTCGAATTGAGGTTCTTTTACTTTTACAGAAATAACTGCTGTTATTCCTTCCCTTATATCTTCTCCTTGTAGGTTTGAATCTTTTTCTTTTAAAATGTTATGTTTTCTAGCATAATCATTAAATACTTTTGTTAATGCTCTTTTAAATCCTTCTAAATGAGTTCCACCTTCAACAGTATTTATATTATTAACAAAAGTATAAATGTTCTCTGAATATGCTGTAGTATATTGAATTGCTATTTCTACGGGAACTTCTCCTTCTGTTTTTTCAATATAAATTGGTTTTTTGTGAAGTGTTTCTTTATTTTGATTTAAATATTCTACAAAAGAATTTAGACCCCCTTCAAAACAAAAATCTGCTTTTTTTACTGGTTCTTCTCTTAAATCTTCTACTTTTATTCTTAAACCTTTTGTTAAAAATGCAATCTCTCTAAATCTTTCTTCTAATATAGAAAAATCGTAATTAGTTGTTTCAAAAATTGTACTATCTGCTAAGAATGTTACTGTTGTTCCATTTTTGTCTGAATCTTCTATTTTCTTTAATGGTTCTACCGTTTTTCCTCTTGCAAATTTCATTCTATATTTTCCGCCATCACGACATATTTCAACTTCAGTCCATTCAGATAAAGCATTTACAACAGAAGCTCCAACACCATGAAGACCTCCAGATACTTTATATCCACTGTCTCCACCAAATTTTCCTCCTGCATGTAACATTGTATAAACTGTTTCTGCAGTAGATATTTTAGTTTTAGGATGTATTTCAACAGGAATACCTCTACCATCATCCTGTACTGTTACAATATTTCCTGGTTTTATTTGAACATGAATATTTTTACAATATCCTGCTAAAGCTTCATCAACACAGTTATCTACTATTTCATATACAAGATGGTGTAATCCTCTTGCAGAAACACTTCCTATGTACATACCTGGTCTTTTTCTAACAGCTTCTAGTCCCTCTAATACTTGTATTTGTTCTGCGCCATATTCATGTTTATATTTTTCCATTATAAAAACCTCCTAATAATGTGCCTTTCTTATTTTTATTATCTTCTGCTCTTTTTGCTATAGACATAGTAGATACATTTGTTTCGTATCCAACTATTTTACCATTTTCTTTTGTCATTATTAATGATCTTGCATCTCCATTTGCTTGTGAAACAAGATTATCTGTTCTTTTTAAGCTTTCTATTAAATTTTTATATTCTTCTGAATCTCTCATTGATTCTATATTATATATTCCAATTATATCTTTTTCTTCTAAAATTATATTATTTCCTATGTGTACAAACATTTATAATCCCTCTTTTGTTAAAATTGTTCTTCTTTTTTTACTTGTCCATCTTTTACATTATATATATTATAATAAAAATTTTCAAGTAGCAATTTGTGAGTACCTGTTAATATTACTTGAGCATCCGTAATGTTTTCCACAAATTTTCTACGTCTCTTTTCATCTAATTCTGACATAAAATCATCTAATAACAAAATTGGATATTCCCCAATTTCATCATAAATAACATATAATTCAGCTAATTTTAATGACAATATCGCTGTTCTAAATTGTCCTTGTGAACCATATAGATTAATGTTTTTCCCATTAAGATATACTTCAAAATCATCTCTATGAATTCCTGAAGAAGTATATCCTTTATATACATCATTTTCTACTTTTTCATTTAATCTTTTTATATATGATTCCTTATCTTTAAAATCACTTATATATTTTATATTTATTTCTTCTAAATTATCTGTTATATTTTTGTGGATATCTACTATTTTGTTTAGTATTTTATCAACAAATTTTTTCCTATAATCATATATAATTTGTGCGTGATTAGCTAATTTTTCATCCCATATTTCCAACATATTTTTTGACTTATTTTCAAACTTTATTTGTCTTAAATAATTATTTCTTTGTTCTAATGTTTTATTATAAGCATTTAAATTAAATAAATATCTTGGTCTTAACTGACTTATTAGCATATTTAAAAATTTTCTTCTTTTTTGTGGACCATCTTTAAGAATTTCCATATCATCTGGTGAAAAAATAATAGAATTTATATTTCCTAACAATTCACTTAATTTTTTTATCTTTACCCCATTTATAGCTATGCTTTTCTTTTCAGAAATTATATATTCTATTTTTCCTTCCCTATCACTTTTTTCATATTCAATATTTAATTTAGCAAAATCTTTATTTATTTTTATAAGCTCTTTATCTTTACTTGTCCTAAAAGATTTTCCCATTGAGCATAAAAAAATAGCCTCTAATATATTTGTTTTTCCTTGTGCATTATCGCCATATATGACATTTATTCCTTTATTAAATTCTATTTCTTGGCTATCATAATTTCTAAAATTCTCTAATTTTAATTTTGTTATATTCATAAAGTTCTCCACTTAGTTATCCACATTTCCGTAAGATTATGTGGATATTTTTTAAATATATATTGCATTATACACATAATTAAAAAATAAAGCAAGTTCTTTTTTGAACAAATAAAAAATAAGCTATTATATAATATTTAATAATAGCTTATTTTCTATTTAATTCTTTTTTAATCTTTTAATCTTATTGGTAATATCATGTATACATAGTCACCTTCATCAACAGGTCTAATAATACATGGTGATATACTAGAACCGAAATGAACGTAAACTTCTTCATCATCGATAACTTTTAATGCATCTAAGAAATATTTTGGATTAAATCCTGCTTCTATATTTTTTCCTTCTGTTGATACATATATTTCTTCTTTTGCATCACCTGTTTGGTTTGCACAAGAGATTGTTAATTTTCCAATATCAATAGTTACTTTTACAGGATATTTTTTTTCTTTTTCCACAGATGAAGAAGAGATTAAACTAATTCTTTCAAAACAGCTTTGTAAAATATTTTTATTTACTCTTATTCTTGTATCCCATTCTTTTGGTATTACATTAGCATAATTTAAGAATTCTCCATCTAAAACTCTTGTTACTATTTTACAATTATCCATTTCAAATAATGCCTGATTTTTTGAAATTCCTATTTTTATAGGTTCAAAAGAATCTGAAATAATTTTATTTACTTCATTTAATGTTTTACCAGGGATTACAGCACTAAAATCATTTGCTTGTACATTTAAGAAACTGCTTCTCCATGCTAATCTAAAACCATCTACTGCTACAACATTTAACTTATTATTTACAACTTCAAATAAACAACCTGTAAAAATAGGTCTGTTTTCTTCATTACTAACAGCAAATATAGTTCTTCTAATCATATTTTTTAATACATTTTGTTCTATTTGTATTGAGTTTTCAACATTTATTCTTGGTAATTCTGGAAATTCTGTTGGATCCATAGTTGCTAATTTATATAATGAACCTTCACATTCAATAACTAATAAATTATTATCATCTAAATAAATTTTTATTTCTGTATCAGGTAATTTTCTTATAATTTCACTAAACATTATAGCATTTACTACTGTAGAACCTTGTTCTTCTACTTCACAATCCATTATGTATTCAATACCTATTTCTAAATCATATGTTGTTAATTTTATTTCATTATCATTTGTTTGAATAAGTATTCCTTCTAGTATAGGCATTGTAGTTTTTGATGCTACAGCTTTTACTACGGAATTAATAGCTTTAAGAATTTTGTCTTTATAACAAACTATCTTCATTTTTCTCTCTCCTTTATTAATAAATAATAATTATAGAAGTAATAGTATTAGGTGTTGTTAATTGTGGGGAAAAGTTCTGAAAGTCCCTATTTCCGTAAAAAAACTATGTTTATATTTTCGTGGAAAAGTTATAATTTAATCCACATGGTTTTGAAAAAAATGTGGATTAATGAAATATTAACAGTTTATATACACATTATTAACATCTACCTGTGTATATCTAATGTATTACTTCCGTAAGTATAAAAGCAAAACTTTTTTCAAAAATTTGTTTTGGCGAACCAAAGTTTTAAAAGATTTTATTTTTTGTTGATATTTACTTTATTTTTTTTCTAAAATTATTTTTTTCACACTTTCCACAATTAATTTTGTATTTGTATTTTCTTTTATTTCTTTTTCTATTTTATTACATCCATGCATTACTGTTGTATGATCTCTTTTTCCAAATTCTTCACCAATTTTAGGAAATGAAAGACCAGCTACTTCCCTACACAAGTACATTGCTATTTGTCTAGGATAAGCAATATCATTTGATCTTTTTGAACTTTTTAAATCTTTCTTATTTATATTGAAATATTTTGCTACTACATCTTGTATATAATCTGCAGAGATTACTTTTTCTTTTTGTGCAGAAATATCATTAATTGCTTTTTCTGCCATTTCTATAGTTATTGGTCCGTTAGCTAATGTGGAAAAAGCAACTAATTTGTTAAAAACTCCTTCTAATTCTCTTATATTAGAAGCAACTCTTGTAGCTATTGTTGATAAAATTACATCATCTACTATTATATTATCTGTCTGAGCCTTTTTCCTTAATATAGCTAAACGTGTTTCATAATCTGGAATTGATATATCTGCAATTAGTCCCCATTCAAATCTAGATTTTAATCTATCTTCTAATAAAGGAATATCTTTTGGTGGTCTATCACTAGAGATTACAATTTGTTTTCTATTATCATGTAGTGTATTAAATGTGTGGAAAAATTCTTCTTGAATTCTTTCTTTTCCAGCTATAAATTGAATATCATCTATTAATAGAACATCAATATTTCTATATTTATTTCTAAATTGTTCATTTTTATTGTCTTTTATAGCATTAATTAATTGATTAGTAAATTTTTCTGAAGTTACATATAATACATTTGAATTTGGATTATTTTTTATTACTTGATGTCCAATTGCATGCATTAAGTGAGTTTTTCCTAATCCAACATCTCCATATAAGAATAATGGATTATATGAAGTTCCTGGTGCTTCTGCAACTGCTAAAGAAGCAGCGTGCGCAAATCTATTGTTATTACCAACTACAAATGTATCAAATGTGTATTTGGGATTTAAAGAATTATTTGAAACACCAATTTCATTGTCATTAAAACTTTTTTCTTCTAACTTAACATCATCTTCTTCTGAATCTGGATCCTTATATTCTACTATGATCTTACAATCTTTATTTGTAATAAATTTGAAAGTATTTGTTACTAAATCATAATATCTTGTTTCCACAGCATCTTTTTGAAAAGGTGAAGAAGCGATTAATATTATTTTATCATCAGTAAAATCTCTTATTTCTAATGATTTTATCCATGTTTCATAAGAAATATTTGTCATTTCATCTTTTAAAAGATCTTTTGCTTTAGTTAAAAGTTCATTTAGTTCATTTGACATTTCTTTCAATCCTTCCTAAAAAGTATAAGGGAATAAAGAATAACGTGAATTTTTTTCGTTATCCACAACAGTATCCACAACTGTTGATAACTTTGAAAAATATGTAAAAATACTGTAATACAAGTGTCAATATTTACAAAAAAAAATAAAAAATATTACTATTCCCTATTGTTTTTACATTATATATAAATAAAGTAACTTAGTCAATAATAAAGGACAAAAAACTTAAATAAATCTGTGTATAATGTGGATAATTTTGTGGATAAGTGTATAAAAAATATAAAAATTACATTTTATTACAAAATATTACAAATTTTATAAATGCTAGAATACCGTAACATTACAATAGAGAACAGATTTTTTCTTTTTACGACAATAAATAACATTTTTAGGGTGTGAATAATTTTTTATCCACTATGTGTATAAGTTTGTTTTTGATATGTTTTAGTTTTTGAATAATATATAATAAAATGTTGACAAATACTTATTTCCTATAGTATAATTGATATGCTTTTTAATTTTAGAGATAAATATTTATATATTTTTACAACAATATAATAGGAGGTGCATAAAAATGAAAATGACTTATCAACCAAAAACAAGACAAAGAAGTAAAGAACATGGTTTCATGAAAAGAATGAAAACTAGAGCAGGAAGAAATGTTTTAAAAGCAAGAAGAAGTAAAGGAAGAAAAAAATTATCAGCTTAAGTATATGGCCACATTAAGTGGTCTTTTTGCAATCTATAAAAAATAAAGAGTGGTAAGAAATGTTAAATACAGATACATTAAAAAAGAATTACGAATTTAAAAATGTTTTAACAAAAGGAAAATACTATAATGGAAATTATATTGATATTTATATAAAAAAAAATAATAAGAATTTCAATTATATAGGTATAGCAGTAAGTGTAAAAGTAGGAAAAGCTGTAAAAAGAAATAGAATAAAAAGATTAATTAGAGAAAATTATAGATTACTAGAGGATAAAATTTCTGTTGGGTATGATATAATTTTTTTATGGAAAAAAAATAAAAATATTTCTGAAGCTAATTTTTTTAATATTAAATATGATATAATAAAAACATTAAATAAAAGTAATTTATTAAAAAAAGATGAGGATTAATGAAAAAAATATTAATTTTTTTTATAAATATATATCAAAAACATATATCTTCTCTTATATCAAAAGAGGGAATACATTGTAAATTTTATCCTACATGTTCCGAATATACAAAACAAGCTATTAATAAGTATGGTTCAGTAAAAGGAAGTTTCTTAGGGATAAAAAGAATTTTAAAATGTAATCCTTTTTCAAAGGGTGGATATGATCCATTAAAATAAAGGAGATAAAAATATGTCATTTTTAGCAAGTATATTTGGTACGATATTAAATTTTATTTATAATCTCGTAAATAATTACGGTTTTGCAATAATTTTATTTTCTATATTATTGAAAATAGTGTTATTGCCATTATCTATAAAGCAACAGAGAACAATGCAAAAAACTTCAAAAATTCAAGAACAGATGAAATCATTGCAGTTTAAATATAAAAATGATCCAGAAAAATTAAATCAAGAAACAATGAAGCTATATAAATCTGAAAATATGAGTCCTTTTAGTGGATGCTTAAGTGCAATACTTCAATTAGTCATATTATTAGCAGTATTTTATATGGTAAAAAGTCCATTAACATTTGTAAAAAATGTTTCTGAAGAAGATATAAATAATTATAAGAATGAACTTCAATCTGCAAATATAGAGATAAATCAAGCATATCCTGAGATTTCAATAATTCAACATAAAGGAAATGAAGATGAAAAAGTATATTTTAATATGGAATTTTTAGGTTTGGATTTAAATAAAGTTCCAATGCAAAATTTATCTGATCCTAAAGTATATATTATTCCGATTTTATATATTTTGTCTACATTTATTAGTACAAAAATATCAACAAATATGAATAAAAAGGGTAAAGATAAGAAACTCCTAAATGATCATATAGAAGAATATGAAGGAGAAAGTAAAGAAGTTAAAAAAGAAGTTGAAGAAGTGGACATGGTAGAACAAACTAATAAAAGTATGTCTTTGTTAATGCCTATAATGTCAATATCAATTTCTTTAGTAGCACCATTAGGACTAGCTTTATATTGGTTAACTAGCAATGTACTAATGATATTAGAGAGATTTTTTATAAGTAAATATCTTAAATCTAAGGAGGAAAAAGAAAATGTCAAATAGTATATTTGCAGAAGGAAGAACTACAAACGAAGCTATAGAAAATGGATTAAAACAACTTAATGCAAAAAGAGAAGATGTAATTATTAATGTAATAGGTAATGAAGAGAAAAGAAGTTTTTTTAGTATTTTAGAACCAACAAAAATAAAAGTAGAATTAACATTAAAAGAACCTGTAAAAAATAAAAAGGCTAATATTACGGACGAAGAATTAAACGAAGTATTAGAAACAATGAAAAAGTTTTCAAATGACTTTTTTAATCAATTAAAAATAAATAATTTAAGTATAAATATTGAAGAAAAAGAAAAAAGAATATATATTTCTGTAACTGGAGATGATATTAATTATTTAATAGGATATAGAGGAGAAACACTTAATTATTTACAATTAATTTTTTCGAATGTTGCTAATAAAAAACTTAAACATAAAAGTAGCGTAATATTAGATATTGAAAATTATAGAGAAAAGAGAAAAGTTGTATTAGAAGAATTAGCAGAAAAAATATCAAAGACAGTAGTAAAAAATAGAAAAAAAATAGAGTTAGAACCAATGTCTGCTTATGAAAGAAAAATAATACACACAAAATTACAAAACAATTCAAAAGTAAAAACTTATAGTGTTGGGGAAGAGCCAAACAGAAGAATAATAGTAGATTTAAAATAATTTAATAAAGATAAAACAGAAGTCAAAGTTCTGGGTAATAAATAAGAAAAAATAATTGGAATTCTAATTCCAAAATCTTAAATATTTCCAAGCTTTGACTTTTAAATTTAAATAAAATGAATTA
>ENA-OPVH01000074-OPVH01000074.1-human-gut-metagenome-genome-assembly--contig:-NODE-74-length-74801-cov-4.844286_pt1 | contig 74801 bp, 76 predicted proteins | sample MGYA00241494_ERZ501980 | MGnify/ENA primary metagenome ERZ501980 (study PRJEB25962, sample SAMEA1964914) | human gut metagenome | biome: human gut; feature: human-associated habitat; material: faeces... | reverse complement strand
GTAGCCGAGGAAGTCGATGGGCTGCACGAGCGTCTTCTTGAAGTCGTCGTAAACGGAAAGATCCACGTTGTGACGCTTCTTGAGGGCGTCGGCGCGGGCGCGGGACTTCTGCTCGGCCATGAGTTCGCGGAACTTGGCCTCGTCCACCTTCACGCCCTGTTCGGCGGCCATCTCGAGGGTCAGCTCAATCGGGAAGCCGTAGGTGTCGTGCAGCTTGAAGGCGTCCTCGCCGGCCACGACGGGCTCGGCGGAATCGCTCTTGGCCTTGTTGACGGCCACGTCGAGAATCGTGGTGCCGGTCTCAAGGGTGCGGCGGAAGGCGTCTTCCTCGCCATACGCGGATTCGGACACCTCATGGAAGGTGTCGTTGAGCTCCGGGTAGCTGGCCTCCATGGCGGCCTTGGAGGTCGGGAAGAGGGTGGGCAGCACCGGATCGGTCACGCCGAGCATGCGCATGGAGCGCACGGTGCGGCGCAGCAGGCGGCGCAGCACGTAGCCACGGCCCACGTTGGACGGGCGCACGCCGTCGGACATGATCATCAGGGCGGAGCGCACGTGGTCAGCGACCACGCGGAAGCGCACGTCGGCGTCCTCGTTCTCGCCGTACTTCAGGCCGGAGAGCTGCTCGGCGGCCTCGATGACCGGGAAGACCTCATCGGTCTCGTAGATGTTGTTCTTGCCCTGCAGCAGGTAGGCCAGACGTTCCAAGCCGGCACCGGTATCGATGTTCTTGTTCTCAAGCTCGCCCACGATGTGCAGGTCGGTCTTGGACTTGACGTTGTCGACCTCGTAGTTCTCGAACACGAGGTCCCAGATCTCGATGTAGCGGTTCTCGTCGGCAATCGGGCCGCCTTCCTTGCCGAAGGCGGGGCCGCGGTCCACGTAGATTTCGGAGCAGGGGCCGCCGGGTCCGGGGCCACCGGTGGTCCAAAAGTTGTCTTCCATGCCCATCTTCTGGATGTGCTCGGGGTCCACGCCCTCGTTGATCCACATGGAACGGGCTTCGTCATCGTCGGTGAACGTGGTCATCCACAGCTTCTCGGGGTCGAAGCCGTAGCCGCCCTCATCCTGCGAGGTGGTGAGCAGCTCCCAGGCGTAGTGGATGGCCTCTTCCTTGAAGTAGTCGCCGAAGGAGAAGTTGCCGAGCATCTGGAAGAAGGTGCCGTGGCGGGTGGTCTTGCCGACCTCGTCGATGTCGAGCGTACGCACGCACTTCTGGTTGGAGGCCATGCGGCGCTTCGGCGGGGTCTGCTCACCCATCAGGTACGGGATGAACGGCACCATGCCGGCGATGGTGAAAAGCGTGGTGGGGTTCGGGGAAATCAGGGATGCCGAGGGCACGATGAGATGGTCGTGTTTGGCAAAATAATCGAGGTATCGCTTTGCGATGTCCGCAGTGCGCATGAGCGGATGAACTCCTTGTTTGGGTAATGGGCGCAGTTGCGCCTGGTATTGGTGGAAAAGACTGGATTATGAGGATTAGTTTGTTCTAGCTGATTCAGTGACTAGATGGCAAGGCGGCATGCGCGTGTCAGTTGGCGCGCTCGATGTACTGACGGTTGAGCTCAGCCTCGCGGGCTCGACGGGTGGCATTGAACTCGTTGACCAACCCTTCGAGTGTTTTCATCGGCACATTGTCCTGATCGGGGCCAAGCAGGAACTGGCGTGCCGCATCAGGCGTATTGGCCTTGACATAGGCCTGTGCCTTGGTGACGGCAACGATTCCGATGGCCACGCCGACGCCGACCCAGAAGATGCGTTTGAACATCACTCCCCCTTCTCGGCGGTGTCGTTGACGGTGGTTTTCGCGGCGTTCTTCGCAAGGAAGGACTGACCCGTGGTTTTCAGCGCGTAGAAGGTGGAAGCGATCTTGATGATGGGCTTACCGAGGAAGGAGCCATACAGATCGGTCAACGCACCAACGTTGTTGGCGGTGGTGGAAGCCGCGGCGGAAATCTTGTTCACGTCTTCGAGCGACTTGTTGACCTGCTTGACGGTGGTCACGCCTTCGTCCAGCGCGGGGATGGCGTGTTCACCGGACTCCCGGACCGTCTGCGATATCTGATCAAACATCTTGCCCAGCCTGATCAGCGGATAGATCATGAAACCGGCCAATACTGCGAACGCGATGGCCGCGATCAGGCCAGCGATCTCTCCGACTCCCATTGTTTCCTCCTTGCGGTCACACTTACTCGCCTAAGGGTAGCACTCCTTCCCTATTTCTTGGCATACCATTGCATGCGCAGGGCGAAAACCGTGCGCGTGGGCGTATGCGGCTATAGGCGAAAGGCTGTCCTGCTGACGCTTTCGTTTGCGGCGTGCCGCCGTGGACCGTACGTGCTATTCGATATGTATTGCTTGCTATTTGCTACTTGCCGTACGAAACGATGGTCACGGCTTCGCCGAACGGCTTGTCGGTGTCGAAGTCGATCACGGTTACCGAACCATTGGCCGGGCGTTCGTTCAGATCGAGGTCAGGGCCGCCGAACCGGTGACCGAGGCTAAGCAGTGTGTTGCCATGCGAAATCTGCAGCACATCGTCGCCGTCCTTGAGATTCGGGTTGTCGGCGATAAGACGGAACGCACCTTCGACGCGCGTCCAATATTCCTCATCGGATTCCGCGTCGTGGAAGGGATCGGCTTCCTTGAGAAAATCACGCGAGGCCCCCAACCCGAACTTCTCGACGATTTGGTTGTAGGTTTTGACGCCGTGGGGCGCTCCCGCGGCGTACCAGGCCATGGCCATGTCAAGTCCCTCGTAGTAGCCGTAGAACTGCTCGCGGAAGTGCATGTCCGTCACGAGTGCGGGGCGCGGGTTACCCGCGGCTTCGTTGATGTCGAGAATTTTCTCGGCCGTCTGCTGGGCACGCGTGGTGTCCGAACAGTAGGCGGCGGCGAACGTCAATCCTTTCAGTCGCTCACCGGCCTTGACGGCATCGGCGACGCCCGACTCGGTCAGCGGCGAATTCGACCATCCCTGCAGACGGTTGTATCGGTTGAAATAGGTCTGTCCGTGACGGACCAGATGCAGATGAAGAATCATGGTTCTGATTATGTCACCATTCCGGCGGTTTCGGTGCGGGTTGCCGGAAGTCATAAGTCATAACGGCATAGGTCACTACCTGAGATATGCGTAATCCGGGCAGTATACCTAACGATTCCTGAGAGTACACTTAGAATACTGTGAGCATAACCTTGAAACCTGCACCATCTCGATCGTCTGTGCCTGCCCATTTCAGGGGTATCGATGGACTGCGCGCTCTGGCGATTCTTGGAGTCATAGCATTCCACACCCGCCCGTCGCTATTGCAGGGCGGATTCATTGGCGTGACGATGTTTTTCGTTATCACCGGTTTTCTTGCCACACGTTCGGTACTGAACATGGTGGACCGCACCGGGTCCTTTGGATATGGCCGATATCTGATCCGCCGCATTACTCGTTTATGGCCGGTGATGCTGGCGACCATTGCCGTGGTGCCTTGGCTCACTTGGATGTTCGCTCCCAGCCTGTTGCAGAAAGTGGTTTCCGATTCGCTGCCGAGCGCCTTGTTCGCCAGCAATTGGGTGTACATCTTCCGCAAGGTGCCGTATTTCGAGGCGGCCGGATTGCCTTCTCCTCTGACCCATCTGTGGTTCTTGGGCGTGACGATGCAGTTCTATCTGGTTTGGCCGTTGCTGATGGTGGTGCTCGGCAAAATCACCAAGTCCAAATGGGTGCGCTCCATGGCGATTCTTGTCATCATGGCTGCTTCCACCGCCGACATGGTGCTGCTGTTTGACCCGGCCAATACCTCCCGCGTGTATTACGGTACCGATACTCGCCTCGCCGAGCTGGCCGCCGGCGCGCTGTTGGCTATCTGGATTGCGCCTTCCTCGCGAGGTACGGAAGCTGCGGAAGCTGGAGCGGCTTCGCAAACAGTGCAGATCGAACGTCAGGCCGGCGACAAGACGGGCGCCCGTCTCACTATCGTCTGCAATGTTCTTGGCACCGCGGCTTTGGCGGCACTGCTGACCGGATTCTGGTTCGCCAACGGGTATCTGTCGTACATGTACCAAGGCGGGTACCTGATTACCGCGTTCATATCGTTGTGCGCCTTGGCCTGTGCCGTGAACAATGACTCAATCTGGTCGCACGTGCTGGGTTGTGCTCCCCTACGCTATATCGGGTCGCGATCGTTCTCGCTGTACGTCATGCATTATCCGCTGCTGCAGTTCATGAACCCGGCGACACGAACGCAGGCGTTGCCGTGGTGGGGTTGGGTTCTTGAGGCCGTCGTGGTGTTGGCGGCGTCGGAAGCCTTCTACCAGCTGGTCGAGGCGGCCCGTAAATCGGTGCAGATGCCTCGTAGCCAACACGCCAAGCCGCTGCCGAAAGCCGGCTACCGGCTGCGCCCGGGCGCGTGGGTCATGTCGGTTATCGGATTGGTGACCGTTGTGGCGCTGACGTGGGCACCGGTGGACTGGAATGGCATCGCTCAAGCGCGAGCCATTCAGCTGCGCCCCGAACTCGCGGCACCCGCCAAGCCGGTCAAGAAACCGGCGAAGCCCGAGCCCGAGTCTTCTGCCATAAATGCCGCGAACGGCGAAACCAATACCGCTGACGCGAATAAGAACGGTTCGGATTCTCAGCCGCCCATCATCAAACCGATTGCGGAAAAGGTGCCAAACAATCTTGACATTTCGAAGTACGCCTATGATCCGGCAACGGAAAGCTGCAACGCGGATATGATGATGGTCGGCGATTCAGTGACGTCGGGTACTTCGGACGCCATCCAGGCCGCATTCCCGAACGCTTTTATCGATGGCCTGCCGAACCGTCAGCTGCCGCAGGCGGTGGATGTGTATCAGCAGGACACCGCTGCCGGCCACAGTGGCAGTGTGGTGGTGTTTGGCCTCGGCACGAACGGCGTGATTTCGAATGAGCAGGAAGTGCAACAGCTCATTGACCTGACCGGCGGCAAGCCGACATACTTCATCACCATCCGTATGCCATACCCGTGGCAGGAGAACAACAACAATACGATGCTGCGTGAGGCCGCCAAGAAGAACAAGAACGTGGGCATCATCGATTGGCATGGGTATAGCGAAGGTCATAGCGAATACCTCAACGATGACGGCATTCATCCGAATATGACCGGTGCCTATGCGTACGCGACGATGATTCGCCAGGCGGTGTGCGGCCAGTAATCGCCCTACAACGCAGGAACCCCGCGGCTTCTCGAAAGAAGCGCGGGGTTCGAGCGGTATGTCCTGGATTTGTTGACCAGAGGGCCCGGATCAGCGGGCGTAGAATTCGACCACGTACTGGATGTTGACCTGCACCGGGATCTCCTCGGCTTCAGGCTTGCGGGTCAGGGTGGCCTTCAGGGAAGGCAGGTTGACGTCCAGGTAGCCCGGAACCGCCGGCAGCACATCGCGGTGCACACCTTCGGCAGCGGCCTGGAACGGAACCATGGTCTGGCTCTTGGCCTTGACCTGGATGGTCTGGCCCGGCTTGACGCGGTAGGACGGACGATCGACGATGTTGCCATCGACGAGGATGTGGCGATGGACCACGAACTGGCGAGCCTGGGCGGTGGTGCGGGCGAAGCCTGCACGCAGGACCAGAGCGTCGAGACGGGTCTCAAGATCGGTCAGCATGGCGTTGCCGGTCTGGCCGGCGGTGTGGGTGCCCTTCTCGTAAGCGGCGCGGAGCTGCTTCTCGGAGATGCCGTACTGGGCGCGAAGACGCTGCTTCTCGCGCAGACGCACTGCGTAATCGGATTCAGTGCGGCGACGGGTGCGGCCGTGCTCGCCAGGAGCATACGGACGCTTTTCGAAGATGCGCTGAGCCTTAGGGGTCAGAGCGATGCCGAGGGCGCGGGAAAGACGCACCTGACGGCGGGAACGCTGAACGTTCGTCATTGGTTTAATCCTTTGTTTGTTCTGTCGTTGTCTGAACGGAACGTATGCCGAAGTCCGGCATACGCTGAGCCAGCCTCTCCAGTGCTTCTTCGCGCAATGCGCGAACGGCTTGACCCGCAATGCAGAACACCACGGATGGCCGCCGACCCACTGATGGGCTAAGACTCCAGACGGCATACGTCCTTCCGGGCGCACACCAATCGCTAATCATACACATGGGGGACGGACGAGATGCTCCGATTCACCTATATCGGCATGTCTTAAAAACGTCAGGCCCGAGTAAGCACTCCCCTATCCATACGATAGGTATGGTCCACATAAGCAAGCGCGTCCGGATCATGGGTAACCATAAGCACCGAGGTACCGTCATCCGCTACTTGCCGCAGCAGCCGCATGACGATTGCGGTGCTTTCGGCATCCAGATCTCCTGTCGGTTCATCGGCGATCAGCAGTTTCGGCTTGTTCATCAACGCTCGGGCGATGGAGACGCGGCGCATCTCGCCACCAGAGAGCTCCTTCGGATAGCATGTCGCAAGCTCGCCTACAAGCAGTTGATCCAACAGATGTTGCGCGCGTTGCGTCAAATGGTCGGGCTGAGATGAAGAAGCCGTCTGCGTCGAAGCTGGTTGGACGACGTCGGGAAGGCCATCGACCACGACGGAAGACGCCGTCTGTTCCTGTGATTGTGCGTCATTCGTCCGTTCATCGATTTCGGTTTCATACCGAGACGGATTGCGATGCAGCACTGCGGGAAGGACCACATTGTCGATTGCGGTGAGGTTCGGCAATAGTGTCTGGATCTGCGTGACGAAGCCGATGGTGCGGTTGCGCAAAATCGACATCTGTTTGTCGTTTAACGTGGTCACCTCGTTACCGGCCAGCAGAATCGAACCGGATGTAGGTTTCAGCAATCCCGTGACGAGATTGAGCAAAGTGCTTTTGCCGTTTCCGGATCTGCCGACGATCGCCATGAATTCGCCTGGATCGAGCGTGAGATTCACGTCATCCACCGCGGGGAAAGGTTTGCCTCGGCGTACGAATTCACGGGTAAGGCCACGAACCTCCAATATGGGCTGTTCCGGCATCACTCCCCCTCCCTCAGCGTCAGGTATGCCTGTGGGGCGGAAAGACGCACCGCTGTGGCGAGGGATGCGACCAGGCCCGTAAGCACTGCGAACAGGAGAGCGACGACTATCAGTACCGCCACTTTACCGACGCCAATCTGCAGATACGGCAATTGAAGTTCCTTGGCGATCAGACCGCTGAACGGAAACACGACCAACGAGGTACAGGTCACACCGATCACACCTCCAATAGCTCCGATGGTCGCCGATTCCTTGACGATAATGCCCACCAGGGTCGCACGATCGGCGCCGAGAATACGGTACGCGGCGAATTCACGCTTGCGTTCGTTCATAGCCGACGAAAACACCGCCAACATCACGACCAATCCCATAGTCCAGAACACCGTGATGAACACCGCCACATAGCGGATGATCACCTTGAGATTCGTTTTCGTCGTAGCCGTGATACCGCCCGGATACACATATCCCAGACTTTTGATCCCCGTGGCTTTTGCGATATTCGAGGCGACCTGTTGTGCGGAATATCCGTCCTTGACTTTGACGAGCACGGCGGACACCGCTTTGCCGGCGTATTCTTCAGGAATCGCGGCATGTCCGACCTGCGCGGAATAGGAAACGACATCCGGCACCGTGTCCAGGTTCACGAATACGGAATTGTCCAGTGACGTTCCGGTATCGGCCAGTTGCGCGGCCACGGGGAATTCATGACCGTACAGTTTGACCGTATTGTTGTCCGACACGTTGATGCTGGCGCCTGCTATGATTTGGCCGCGACGGAGTGTGCCGTCGAATTGCGAAGCCACCCAAGGAGTGATGACGAAGTCGGTGTCGGGGTTGAAGCCGATGATCTGCACCTTTTCGTCGCAGCAGGCTGCCGCAAGCGAGGAGATGTACGTCTGCACCGTGCTTTCGCCCACACCGTCCGCTTCGGCGATTTGGCTTCCAATGTCATTGGTGAAGTAGAACGTGCTCGAAGAGTTTCCCGTGAGCAACGCCTCAGCCTGATTTTTCGTGTTCTGCGGCGTGACCATCAGATCGGCGCCCATACGTTCCCGCATGCTGTTCAGCCCGTTGTTCAGGTTCATGGAAAGCAGCGCGCCTCCATAGAACGCCACAGTGAGCATGACGACCACAATGACAAGCGCCGAAGTGCGGAATGGTTTGCGACGCAGATTGGCCAGCGGTAGTTTCGCAAGGGTGATATGCGGCACGTCAGCCACGCTTTGCCGGCTTGAGATCGAGATATACGGCGACTGCTGCGAGCACCGCCAGCAGCACGCCCAATACGATAAGCGTCGGCATCGTCACCATATGGCAATGCATCATGGAGCCTCTGCATACGCCTACCAGCATGGTCGGCACCAGAACGACAAGCACGCCCAGCACGGCATTGGCGATATCCAATCCGGCCCTGACCCGGCTTGGCGCGAAAAATCCGATTATTGCCAGCAATGCGATGACGACACCCAGTCCCAGAGCGACCCGAGCGGTGTAGCGGCATGCCATGGGCATGTCTTTGACGGCACACACATGCGCGAAGGTCTGCGGGGCGATGGCGATCAGCGCGCCCAGAACAATCTGCGATATCGCGGCGAACAGTTTTCTTGGCATGGTTCTTCCTCTCGAAAAGCAAACATCGCCGATTATCGCAACAAATGCTCCGAAAGAAAAGACTTGTTTTTTCACTCAATCCGTGTTATGAGCCCACAACGGCGCCGCCACGAGGGGCGCCTATTGGAAAAGCCGTCAGAGCTTTTCAATAGGCGCCACACGAAGCAGCAATCGTTTGACGCCATCCGTGCCGAAATCGACGGTGATCACCGAATTCGCGCCCTTGTCCTGCGTTTCGATGACCTTTCCCAAACCGTAATGGTCATGGGTGATTCTGTCGCCTATCTGGAAATCCGAAATGCTCAATCCGTTGTTGCCGTCCAACGAACTTGCCAGAGCCGATTTCGTCAGATCCTTTGGCTTGGCGCGGCGCGTGGTGACCTTACCGGATTTGCCGGAGGGCTTGCCGGAACCGTATGACGACCGGGATGAGCCATACGAACCGTATGAGGACGAGCCAGAGTGCGATCCGCCAGAGAAACGGCGGCTTCCCGAGCCGTAGGAGGACCGTCCGGAACCATACGAGCTGTGCGATCCATGAGACGACCCATAAGTGGAATGCGATCCGCGAGAACCAGAACCATACGATGAGGAACCGTATGTCGACGATCCGTACATCGATTCGCCGAAGGAAGTGGATCCGAAATCGTCATCATCGTCCCACCCGCCGAACTCGTCGTCATCTCCCCAGCTGGCGCGCATGCGCTCCACACCGGCCTCACGACGTTTCCAATCGATGAGTTCATCCGGAATCTCATCCAGGAACTGGCTGGGCATCATGTCATTGGCCTGCCCCCATTGGGCACGCACCGCCGCACGGGTCACATATAGCCGACGCTTCGCACGGGTGATGCCCACGTATGCCAGACGACGCTCCTCGGACAGCTCGCTGGTGTCCTCCATGGCACGCTGGTGCGGGAACGTACCCTGTTCCATACCCGTAAGAAACACATACGGATATTCCAAACCTTTGGCCGTATGCAAGGTCATCATCGTGACCTTGCCGGAATCCTCGCCCTCTCCCGGCAACTGATCCGAGTCGGCGACCAATGCCGTGGTCTCCAGAAAACCGGCCAACGTGGCATCCGGCGTGTTCTGTTCGAATTCGGCGGCCACGGACTGCAACTGGGAAAGATTGTCCACACGCGAAGCATCCTGCGGATCCTCGGAACGTTGCAATTCCTCCAGAAGACCGCTTTTATCCAATACTTCGGCCACCACTTCGGATGGTTTCGAATCATGTTCCTTGGCGAAATCGGCCAGCTCGTGCATCAGATCACGGAATGCGCCCAACGGTTTGGTGGTACGGCCTGTCATGCCTTCAATCTGGTCCATATGTTCAATGGATTCGAAGAACGTGAGGCCATGCGCGTCCGCGTAGCCGGCCACCAATCCCTCCGCGCGTGCGCCGAGTCCTCGTTTAGGCACATTGAGGATACGCCGCACGTTCACATTATCCGCGGGATTCACGATGGCCTGCAAATACGCGATGGCGTCCTTGACTTCCCTACGTTCATAGAATTTGGTGCCGCCGACCAGCTGATACGGCAGATTGGCGTTGATCATGGCCTCTTCCAGCGAACGTGACTGCGCGTTGGCTCGGTACATGATGGCGATGTCACGGTAAGCGACGTCTTCCTCGGTGTGGATTCGTGCGATTTCGTTCGCTATCCATCCGGCTTCCTGCTGTGCGTTGTCGGCGGCATAGCCGACGATTTTGTCGCCTTGACCAAGCGCCGTCCACAGTTTCTTCGGCTTGCGGTTTTCGTTTTTCGCGATCACCGCGTTCGCCGCGTCGAGGATGGTCTGCGTCGAACGGTAGTTCTGTTCGAGCATGATGGTTTTGGCGTTCGGGAAATCCTGTTCGAAGTCTTGGATGTTACGGATGTCCGCACCTCGGAACGCGTAGATGGATTGGTCGGAATCACCCACCACGGTAATCCAGCTCGGTCCCACACGGCCCGCTCCCCTCGCCTGCGGGTCGGGCTGTTCGTCCGAATCGATGCCGGACAATTCACGTACGAGCACATATTGGGCATGGTTGGTGTCTTGATACTCGTCCACGAAGATGTAACGGAACCTGTGCCGATAGTATTCGCTCACCTGCGGGCAGGTTTGGAGCAATTCCACGGTGCGCATGATCAAATCGTCGAAGTCGACTGCGTTGGCGAGCGCCAGACGATGCTGGTATTCGGCGTAGACGACGGCGACCAGTTCGTCGACGTCGCCGGCGCTCACCTGGTATCCGCGCTGTCCCGGGGTGTAATCGCAGTTCGCTTTTTTCAGCTGGTCTTTCCAGAAAACCAACGCGTTCTTGCAGTCGGATATCTTGCCCAGCAGCATGCGTGGCGTATACCGCTTCGTATCGATGTTCAGGTCGGCTGCGATCAGTTTGACCAGTCGCTCGCTGTCCGCGGTGTCGTAAATCGAGAAGCCCGATTTAAGGCCGATTTCCTTGCCGTCGCGGCGTAGGATGCGTACGCAGGCGGAGTGGAAGGTGGAGATCCACATATGTTCGGCTTCCGGCCCGACCAAAGTCACGAGACGTTCACGCATTTCCGCGGCCGCCTTGTTGGTGAAGGTGATGGCGAGGATGCTGCTTGCCCAGAAGCCATGCGCCAGCAGCCATGCGATGCGACGTGTCAGCACACGGGTCTTGCCTGAGCCTGCGCCGGCGCCGATGAGCAATGCCTGGCCGTAGTATTTCACCGCTTCTTCCTGTTGGGGGTTGAGTCCCTCTATCAGGCTCCGCGGATCGCACATCACAGGTCCCATGCTCTGTTCCACCGATTCCTCTTTTCTTCGCGCACGCTCATATTCAAACATTTGTTCGCAGCATTCATGTTTATCACATGAGCAGGTCAGGGGTCCGACTCGCACGGTCAATTGAGGCGCGTATGCTGAACTCCTATATACGGCTCGCCGTATGCCATCATCTGATGCCGCTTTCGCGGCCGACAAGATTAAGGGGTTTCATGAAGGAACTTGAAGAGCGCATTGCGCAACAAGGTACCGTCAAGCCCGGCAATGTGCTGAAAGTGGACGCGTTCCTCAACCATCAGTGCGATGTCGAGCTGTTCGACCATATGGGCGCCGCCTGGGCCGAGCATTTCAAGGGCAAGACCATCGATAAGATTCTGACCATTGAGGCTTCCGGCATTGGCATCGCCTGTGTCGTGGCCCGTCATTTCGGCAATGTCCCGGTGGTGTTCGCCAAGAAGGCGCAGTCCATCAATCTTGACGGCGACCAGTACACGACCACCGTGTATTCCTTCACCAAGCAGAAGGAGTTCCCTGTCATCGTGTCCAAGCGCTATCTCAATGAAGGCGACCACGTGCTGCTGATCGACGATTTCCTTGCCAACGGCAAGGCGTTAAAAGGCCTGATCGAGCTGTGCCATGAGGCCGGAGCCACTGTGGAAGGCATCGGCATCGCAGTGGAAAAGGGCTTCCAAGGCGGTGGCGACCAGCTGCGTGAGGAAGGGTACGACGTCGATTCCCTGGCAATCGTCGAATCGATGGATCCGGAAAACGGCACCATCGAATTCCGCTCCTGATTTTTTCAGTACGCTCAAACGATTATAAGAGAGGATGTAACAGTTGAGCGAAGAGAAGAACACAGAGAAAACCGAAAAAAAGACGAAGGCAAAAGACATGAAAAAAGGCGTGTCTTTTGAGGCGTTGAGCAGTCTTGACGCACCGGTGTCGTTCTGGAAGGGCATTCCGTTCGGCCTGCAGCACGTCATGGCCATGTTCGTGGCGAATCTCGCGCCTATCTTCCTGGTGGCCACGGCCGCCAAGATGGATGCCGCGCAGTCCGCCGCCATCATTCAGGCCGGCCTGCTGGTCGCAGGTCTCGGCACCTGCCTGCAGCTGTACGGTGTGTGGCTGATTGGTTCCCGTCTGCCGATGGTCACCGGCATTTCCTTCACCTACGTCGCGGCCGCCATGTCGATCGCGCAGCATCAGGGTTATGGCGCAGTCGCCGGCGCCGTGGTGCTTGGCGGCCTGTTGGAGGTCGTGCTTGGTTTGACGGCCAAGTATTGGCGTCGTTTCGTCCCGCCGATCGTTTCCGCGATTGTCGTCACCTCGATTGGTTTTTCGCTCCTGTCCGTCGGCGCCACGAGCTTCGGCGGCGGTTCCGGCGCGAAGGATTTCGGCAGCTGGCAGAATCTGACGCTTGGCCTGATTTCGCTGGTGGCTTGCCTTGCGTTCCAGCTGCTCATGAAGGGCACCGCCAAGCAGCTTTCCGTGCTGTTCGGCCTTGTCGTGGGCTATGTGGTCGCGATTTTCATGGGAAAGGTCGATTTCTCCGGTTTCACCAATCTGCAGGTCGTGTCGGTGCCGCATTTCATGCCGTTCAAGCTTGAGTTTGATCCGGGTGCGATTATCTCCTTCGCTCTACTGTATGTCGTTTCCTCGGTTGAGGTGTTGGGCGACACAGCGGCGCTTACCAAGGTCGGTCTCGACCGTCAACCCACCGACAAGGAAACCGCCGGAGCTATTGCCGGCGACGGTTTGATCTCCTCCGTGTCCGGTTTGTTCGGCTGCCTGCCATTGACTTCGTTTGCGCAGAACATCGGTCTGGTGGCGATGACCAAGGTGGTCAACCGCAAGGTGATTCTTTCCGGCGGTCTGATTTTGGTGCTTGCCAGCTTCGTTCCGGCCGTTGCAGAGGTCTTCAACTCCCTGCCGCAGGCTGTGCTTGGCGGCTGCACCATCATGATGTTCGGCAATATCATCCTGTCCGGATTCCAGATGATTTCCGAGGCCGGTTACACGCAGCGCAACATCACCATCGCCGCGTTGAGCCTAACCATTGGCATCGGTTTCACCCAGGTCGGCGACATTTTCGCCAACTTCCCGGCGCTGTTCCAGTCCATCTTCGCTTCCAACTGCATCGCGGTGTCGTTCGTGGTGGCTGTGATTCTCAACGCCGTTCTGCCTAGCGAGGAGCACTTCCTGTCCGCTCCTCAGCATCAGGAGGCCTGATTTCCCTAATATCGGCATCGTCCGCATATGAATGATCCCCATTCCGATTTCCACGGAATGGGGATCATTCATATGCGACGGCATGTGGCGGACCTCGTATGGAAGTCGTCAACGCATCAATCAGTGCCCTTGCTTGATCCAAGCGGCGATTGAATCCTTGACCGCCTGCGCGTAGATCGTATTGGACATTCCCGGATGGATGCCATCTCCGGCAAGTTCGTCAGCATGCTGGGAAATGGTCCCGTCCCAATCGACCAGTACGACGTTGTTGGAATGCGCCGCGGCGAATTGCTTCAACACGGCATTGGTGCCGGGAACCCATGAAACGGGAGCGTGCGCGTTAATGAGCACCAGCACATGATCGGGGCCGACATCATTCAGCAGATCGTCAAGCTGATCATTGGTCACCACGGAGTTGGTGGCAAGTCCCACCAAGACCCAGGGGCGCAGATTTCCTTGCGCTTTCAATTGATCGACAAGACCCTGTCCCTTCGCCATCGACCGTGAGACTTCGGCATCCACAATGATGTTGGGGAACGTGTCTTGCAATCCTTTGCTGGACGCCAGCATCACCGAATCTCCGATGGCGGCCATTTGCGAACCATCCGGCATCTTATGCCGTGGCTTCCTTGGCATCGGTGTTCGGCGTCGTTCCAAAGCGGCATGATTGCGTTGCTGCAACAGCCTGGAACTGATACCCAAGGATTGCGCCACACTGGTTTGTTCCGGTGCCGTCGCCACAGCGTATCCGCAGAAGCTCCATGAGCATGCCAGCACCACGACCGTGGATATCAGACGGCCGCAATGCTCGGCTTCGTCTCCACTGATCGGACGAATCAACGCGATGAATCCCGCACGAGCGACTGGCTTCTCGAACAGTCGCCAAGATGCGAACGCGAACAGCACGGTGAGGATGAAGGTGAAGGACAGCAGCCTGTCGGCATGCCATGCGCCCCACTGGGGCAGCAGGGATCTCAGCAGCAGCCATAATGGCCAATGCCACAGATAAATGCCATACGAATAATGGCCCAAAGCGGCAAGCGGCTTGAACACAAGCAGATCCTGCATCCAGGATCCGAATGGTATGGTTCCTGCGATCAGCATCACAGCAAGCACGGAGGCGACGAAGATACCGCCATGGAACGCCGCTGGGCCTTGAGTGATATGCCGCATCATCCACAGCAATGCCAGCAATGAGCCAAAGGCAACTATCGGGCCGAATTGAATCCATATCTTATGGAATCGTTCCATTATCCGCGATTCATTGGCTCGCCCATGCTCATGTCTGAGAATCGGCAGTATCCAAGCCAGCGCGGCACCGAGCCATAGGCCCATGGCGTGCGTGTCGGTGCCGAAATACACACGTGTGGGGTCAGCGCCAGAGTGGTATAGCAGTCCCATGGATACCGCGCTTGCTCCGGCAAGGGCTGTCAGTATGCATACCGGAGCCCATCTGATGATGATTTTTCGCAGCAGCAAAACCACGAATGGAGCGATCAGATAAAACTGCATGAGCAACGACATGAACCATAGGTGACGGAATATGTCAGGGTTCATCTGGGAGAAATAGCTGGCTCCGCTGCTGATGGCATACCAGTTGTAGCATCCCAGAAGCACGGTCATGATCTGGTTCCGGATGCCGACAAGCATGTCGCGGTTCACCAGCCATGCCAACGTCGCCGAGATCGGGATAAGAGCAAACAGCGCGGGATAAATCCGGCGGAACCGTTTGAGGAAGTACTCCCCCAGTTCCAAGCCTTTACCTGAATCGATACGATTGAGCAGCGATGAGAAAATCAGGAAACCGGAGATGGTGAAGAACACATCCACACCGAAAAACCCGCCTTGAAGCGAAAGCTCATCGCAGTGATACAGCACAATCGCAATAAGGGCTATGCCTTTAAGCCCGTCCAAACCGACGAAACGTCGTTTAGCAGCCACGAATAACCAACCGTTCTCTCTTACATCATTGCACGGTACAGTGCAACCTGTCGTATCGTACTACCAAGCAATCCCTTGCGAATCGCGGAAAAGGGGGCCCAACGCACTGCGCCGCCGTGCCTGATTGACCGATGATATCGATTATCAGGCACGGCGGCGCAGATTCATACCGTTTGCCGTCACGTTCCTCTACCAGCCGAAACGTGACACGTCACTCACTTGGAGAAGACGTTGCCGTAGGAGTCCTTGCCTTCTTCTGCGATGGCGGCGGACTTGCGGGCGATGGCCAGCTCCTCGTTGGTCGGGATGACGCAGATGGTGACTGCGGAATCCGGGGTGGAGATGATGCGCGGTTCCTTGGAACGGGTCGCGTTCTTCTCCTCATCCAGCTTGACGCCGAACGGAGCGAGCTTGTCGCAGACCATCTTGCGCACGACGTCATCGTTCTCGCCAACGCCTGCGGTGAAGGTGATCACGTCGACGCCACCCATCTGAGCGGTGTAGTTGCCGATGTAGCCGACGATGCGGTGCACGTAGATGTCGAGAGCCAGCTTGGCGTCCTCGTTGCCCTCTTCGACCAGACGATGCACTTCACGCAGGTCGCCGAAGCCGGTCAGACCCATCATGCCGGAACGCTTGTTGAACAGGGTGTCCAGTTCGTCCACGCTCATGTGGGCGTTGCGAATCAGGTGGAAGACGACGGCCGGATCGATGTCGCCGGTACGGCCACCCATCACGAGGCCTTCCAGCGGGGTCAGACCCATGGAGGTCTCAACCGGCTTGCCGGAGATTTCGGCGGAGGCGGAAGCACCGTTGCCGATGTGCAGCACGATCTGCTTGAGGCCTTCGGCCGGCTTGCCGATGACGGACGGCACGACGGAGGAGATGAACTCGTGGGAGGTGCCATGGGCGCCGTAACGGCGGATGTGGTACTGCTGGGCGACTTCCTTGTTCAGCGCGTAGGTGCTGGAAGCCTTCGGCAGCTGGAAGAAGAAGGAGGAATCGAACACGAAGATCTGCGGAACATCCGGCAGCAGGGAGCGCATGACCTCAGCGCCCTTGGCCTCCGGACCGTTGTGCAGCGGGGCGAGCACGGCGAGGTCCTTGACCTGGCCGATGGTCTTGTCGTTGACCAGAGCCGGCTTCGGGAAAATGGAACCACCCTGCACCACGCGATGGCCGACGGCCACGATGCCTGCGTCGGCGAGCTTCGGGCCGAACTCGTCGAAGAAGCCGAGCACGCGCTTCAGACCCTGCTCATGGTCGTGAATCGGCTCTTCGAGCTCATGCTTCTCGCCGTTGTACTCGTGCTTGTAATGACCGTCAACCGGCTCGCCGATCTTCTCGACCAGACCGGAAGCGATACCTTCGCCGGTTTCAAGATCAACCAGCTGATACTTGATAGAGCTGGAACCGGAATTGATGACAAGGACGGTTTTCGCCATTGTGGGCATCCTCCATGTGTTAATCGATGTGCCGCTTACGCGACTTTCCAAAACCTTAGATTACTCGTTGCTTGCTACAAAATGCCCGATTACTGGGCTTCGATGGCGGTCAGGGCGATGGTGTTGATGATGTCCTGGACCGTGGCGCCACGGCTCAGATCGTTCACCGGGCGGTTGAGACCCTGCAGCACCGGTCCAACGGCGGCCGCTCCCGAGGAACGCTGTACCGCCTTGTATGCGATGTTGCCCGCGCACAGATCCGGGAATACGAACACATTGACATGGCCCGCCACCGGATCGCCCTTGGCTTTGGTCGCGGCCACGGTCGGAGACCATGCCGCGTCGAACTGGATCGATCCGACCACCGCAAGGTCGGGAGCCTTGTCTTTGACGATGGTGGTGGCTTCCTCGACGAGGTCGACGTCGGGTCCTTTTCCGGAGCCCAGCGTGGAATAGGACAGCATGCCCACCTTCGGTTCAAGGCCGAACGCCTTGGCCGTTTCGGCGGATTGGATCGCGATTTCGGCGAGCTGCTCGGCATTGGGGTTAAGGTTGATGGCACAGTCGGCGAACACGGCGACATGGTCCTTGAAACACATCAGGAACGCTCCGGATACCAACGATGTTCCTGGCTTGGTCTTGATGACCTGCAGGGCCGGACGCACGGTATTGGCCGTGGAGTTGACGGAACCGGACACGAGGCCGTCCGCCATGCCCATCACCACAAGCATGGTGCCGAAATAGCTGTCATCGGCCAGCTGTTTGCGCGCCTGCTCTTCGGTCATGCCTTTCTTGGCGCGCAGCTCGCACAGCTTCGCCACCATGGGTTCCAACACCGTTTCATCATCCTTGGCTTGGAATTTCGCCTTGCCAAGCGATTTCAATCCCAATTCCTGACCACGGGCGAGAATGGCGTTTTCGTCTCCGACGATGATCAGATCGACGATGTCGCGTTCCAGCAGATAATCGGCGGCTTTGATGATGCGATCCTCGTTGCCCTCCGGCAGCACGATGGTCTTCTTGTCCGCCTTCGCCTTGCCCAGCAGACCGTATTGGAAAGCATAGGGTGTGGTCGGGGCGTCGAATGGCGATTCGAGTGCCGCGGTCAGTTCCGCGGCGTCGACGTTCGTCGCGAACGCTTCGTCTGCCTTGCTGATGGCGTCATCGTCGTTGAAATCGACGGCAGGTAGCGTCCACACCGGCACCGGGTAGTCGACGAAGCATGCTTTGAGCGGATCCGGCTGCGTGTCGTCACACCCAGTAATGAACACGCCGACGACTTTGCTCCCGGCGTCTTCGATGACCTTGGTGGATGCCTCAACTGTGCTTTTGACTTGTTCCGGTGTGCGTTCGATAGTGCATACGGCCAGCAGGACCGGCGATTGGAGGTCTGCCGCGAAGTCAGCGTTGAAAGAGAACATCGCGGGATCATTGACTGCTGACCTGTCGGTGCCGACAATCACCATGGCATCCGGTCGGGCTGTTTCTACGGCTTGGGTGTAGGCCGCAACGATATCCGCCCGCGAACCTTCCTTATCGTTACGAGCGCGCTTGGGGCACACGCCGACGGACTGTTCCCGGCTCAAACCGGCATTGGAAGCTTCGATCAGCACGTCCGTGAAGGTGTCTTTTCTGCAGACCGCCGGACGGAACACTCCGGTCTTGCCGGCTGCGGCAAGTGCCTTGGTGACTCCAAGGGCGACAACATTACGGCCGTTAGCCGCTTCGGGACTGATGATGGTGACGCTGGTAAAACTCACGGTGTCTCCTATGTACTTCACATTATTCGGGTGCGATACCACATCGTTCGCACAATGAGCAATTGTAATGTGCAAACGGTAACTGACACGCGCTAGCGGTTTTGCTGTTTTAAGCCAAGCATATCGCACCGTAATACGAAAAAGCCCCAAGGGAACAATCCCTTGGGGCTTTTATCAAGCAATCAGGCCAAATAAGCCTAGGCTCACTCGTTATCGCCAGCGGTTGCGGCGGTAGCGGAGACAGCACCCTGCTTGTTGGTGTTGACACCGGAGTAGACCCAGTCGGTGTAATCCGGGTGATCGTAGCCGTTGTCGACAGCGAACTGGAAGGCTTCCTGACGGAAGGCCTCGAGCTCGTTGATCTTGTCGGCGTACTTGTCAGCGTCGATCATGCGCAGAGCTTCAGCCTGGAGCTCGTAGCGATCGATGTTGTTCACGCGAACCATGTCGTACGGGGTGGTGGTGGAGCCCTGTTCCTCGTAGCCGTGAACGTTGAAGTTGTCGTGGTTCGGGCGATCGTAGATCAGACCACGCACGTCGCGGGCATAGGAGTGGTAAGCGAACAGGACCGGCTTGTCCTCGGTGAACAGCTCAGCGAACTCCTCATCGGAGAGGGCCTCGTTGTTCTCCTTGGCGGACTGCAGCTTGACCAGGTCAACCACGTTGACGACCTTGAACTTGATGCCCATGGCGTCCAGCTTGTCGGCAGCGGCCATGATTTCCTGAGTCGGAACATCACCGGTGGCGGCGAGCACGATCTGAGCCTCATCGTTGGACTTCACGTTGGAAGCCCACTTCCACTCGGCAGCACCCTTCTCGAGCTCGGCGCGAGCTTCGTCCAGGGTCAGCCAGGTGGCAGCAGGCTGCTTACCAGCGATGATGGCGTTGATCTTGTTGGTGGACTTGTAGCACTTCTCAGCCACAGCGAGCAGCATGTTGGAATCCACCGGGAAGTAGATGCCGATCACGTGATCGTTGTTGAAGCACTTGTTCAGCAGGACGGAGGTGACACCCGGATCCTGGTGGGAGAAGCCGTTGTGATCCTGACGCCATACGTGGGAGGAGACGAGCAGGTTCATGGAGGAGATCGGCTTGCGCCACGGAATCTCGCGGACGGTAGCCTCAAGCCACTTGGCGTGCTGGTTCAGCATGGAGTCGATCACGTGCACGAAGGACTCGTAGGAGCTCCAGATGCCGTGACGGCCGGTGAGCAGGTAGGCCTCGAGGAAGCCTTCCATCTGGTGCTCGGAAAGCTGCTCGGTGACCTGGCCGGTGACAGCCATGTGCTCGTCGACCTGAGCGGACAGGTAGCCGGCGTCCCACTGCTTGTTGGTGACGTCGTAAGCGGCCTGCAGACGGTTGGAAGCGGTCTCATCCGGTCCGAAGATACGGAAGGAGTCCGGGTTGTTCTTGATGATGTCGCGGGTGTAGACGCCCAGACGACGGGTGGCCTCGAGCTGGCCCCAGCCGTGGCCGTACTCGGCGACTTCCTTGACCTCGTAGTCTTCCAGCTTCGGCAGCTTCAGCTCTTCGCGGATGCGGCCACCGTTGGCGTTCGGGTTCTCACCGATGCGCAGTTCGCCGGTCGGCATGAAGGCGGTGACTTCCGGCTTCACGGCGCCGTTCTCGTCGAACAGCTCTTCCGGCTTGTAGGACTCGAGCCAGTTCTTGAGGACCTCGAAGTGGGCCTCGGTATCGCGGGCGGAAGCCAGCGGCACCTGGTGGGAACGCCAGGAGCCCTCGGTCTTCTTGCCGTCGATGAACTTCGGGCAGGTCCAGCCCTTCGGGGTACGGAAGATGATCATCGGGTAGAACGGACGAGTCATGTCGTCGGTCTGAGCGGCGGCCTTGATGTCGCAGATCTCGTCGAAGACGGTCTCGAACAGCTCGGCGAAACGACGGTGGATCGACAGGTGATCCTCGTTGTCGAAGCCAGCGACGAACTCGTACGGCTCATAGCCCATGCCGTGGAAGAACTCGTGGAGCTCTTCGTCGGAGATGCGGGACAGGATGGTCGGGTTGGCGATCTTGTAGCCGTTGAGGTGCAGGATCGGCAGCACGATACCGTCGGTGCGCGGGTTGATGAGCTTGTTGGACTGCCAGCCGGTGGCCAGCGGGCCGGTCTCAGCTTCGCCGTCGCCGACGATGGCCGGGACGAACAGGCTCGGGTTGTTCATCACAGCGCCGTAGGCGTGGGACAGGGCGTAACCCAGCTCGCCGCCTTCGTGGATGGAGCCCGGGGTCTCCGGAGCGTAGTGGGACGGGATGCCGCCCGGGTAGGAGAACTGGCGGAAGAACTTCTGCAGACCAGCCTCATCCTTGGTGATGTTCGGGAAGTACTCGGTGTAGGTGCCGTCCAGGTAGGACTGAGCGGTACCAGCCGGGCCGCCGTGGCCCGGGCCCATGATGATCACAGTGTTCTGCTGGTGATCAGCAATGAGACGGTTGATGTGGCCGATGAGGAAGTTCAGGCCCGGGGTGGTGCCCCAGTGACCGACCAGACGGTGCTTGACGTCTTCGCGGGTGAAAGGCTCCTTCATCAGCGGGTTGCTACGCAGATAGATCTGGCCGATGGAGAGGTAGTTGGCTGCGCGCCAGTACTTATCCACGCCTTCGATAGCTTCCTCGGAAACCGGAGCGTTCAGCTTCTTCCAAGGGGTGCCAATAACAGGACTCGTCATGTGTACTCCTGTACTCCTGCACTGTGATGTGCGATTGTTTATTTCCTTAGGTCATGAGCCATGCCTAAAACCTTGCGGTTACGCGGTATGCCTCATTTCCAGTCACTTGCACATATTACGAGCGCGGTTCGACTTTTTGCTGTTTTTTTGCGACTGTGTGTTCAATTGTTATTTTTCTGTACGCAAATGTGTGCTTTTATCGGGATTTTTGTGCGTACTTCACACTCTATCAAAAAGATTGAAAAACGGCTCAAAATCAACGTTTTTAGTCGGTTAACACATGTTTCCCACGTTCGTTTCCCTAGATACACACGCGGCGTGTTGAGTAGGTGGGAGTAAGCAATTGTGAGATTCGTTCATTCTCCGTTCACGTGTTTCCAATGTCTCCTTGCAACGTCACAATAGAGCAGTTAGTATTGTTCGTTTCTTGATACCTCATATTAAAGGGAGAGTGTTATGGCTGCAGGTCCTGTGCTCGTTGTCGATTTCGGAGCCCAGTACGCCCAGCTGATCGCACGTCGCGTGCGTGAGGCCAATGTTTATTCGGAGCTCGTGCCGCATTCCATGCCGGTCGATGAGATGCTGGCCAAGGATCCGCAGGCCATCATCCTGTCCGGTGGCCCCGCTTCCGTGTTCGAACCGGGCGCTCCGCGCGTCGACAAGAAGCTGTTCGACGCGGGCGTTCCGGTGCTCGGCATCTGCTACGGCTTCCAAGCCATGGCATACGCGTTGGGCGCGGATGTCGACAAGGCCGCCCTGGGCGAATACGGCAAAACGGAAACCACCATCGACAAGGCGGAGGGTCTGCTCGACGGCTCTCCCGCAGAGCAAAGCACGTGGATGAGCCATGGCGTGGCCGTCAAGACCGCGCCGGAAGGCTTCGAAGTGCTCGCCCACACCGAAGGCGCACCGGTCGCCGCCATGCAGGACGAGTCCCGCAAACTGTACGGCGTGCAGTGGCATCCGGAAGTCAAGCACACTCCGATGGGCCAGAAGCTCATCGAGAACTTCCTGCACAAGTGCGCCGGCCTCGGCGATAACTGGAACGCGTCCAACATCATCGAGGACCAGGTCAAGAAAATCCGCGAGAAGGTCGGCGACGCCCAGGTGATTTGCGGCCTGTCCGGCGGCGTCGACTCCGCCGTCGCGGCGGCTCTGGTGCATAAGGCCATCGGCGAGCAGCTCACCTGCGTGTTCGTGGACCACGGTCTGCTGCGCAAGGGCGAGGCCGAGCAGGTCAAGCATGATTTCGTCGAGGCCACCGGCATCAAGCTCATCGCCGTGGACGCCTCCGAAGACTTCCTCACCGCATTGAAGGGCGTGAGCGAGCCGGAGAAGAAGCGCAAGATCATCGGAGAGAAGTTCATCCGCACTTTTGAGAAGGCGCAGCGTCAGGTCATCGAAGAGGCCGGTGCCTCCGGCAAGGAAGTCAAATTCCTCGTGCAGGGCACGCTGTATCCGGACGTCGTAGAGTCCGGCGGCGGCGATGGCGCGGCCAACATCAAATCGCACCACAATGTGGGCGGCCTGCCGAAGGACATCAAATTCCAGCTCATCGAGCCGCTGCGCACCCTGTTCAAGGATGAGGTGCGCGCCATTGGCACCGAACTCGGTCTGCCGGATGAGATTGTCTGGCGTCAGCCATTCCCGGGTCCGGGTCTCGGCATCCGCATCATCGGCGAAATCACCAAGGAACGTCTTGACCTGTTGCGCGAAGCTGATGCCATCGCACGTGAGGAGCTTTCCAAGGCCGGCCTCGACCGCGACATCTGGCAGTGCCCGGTCGTGCTGCTTGCCGACGTGCATTCCGTGGGCGTGCAGGGTGACGAACGCACCTACGGCTCGCCGATCGTGTTGCGTCCGGTGTCGTCCGAAGACGCCATGACCGCCGACTGGTCGCGTATCCCGTACGACGTGCTCGCCACCATCTCGACGCGTATTACCAACGAATGCCGTCAGATCAACCGCGTGGTGCTTGACTGCACTTCCAAGCCGCCGGCAACCATCGAATGGGAGTGAGCCCGCAGGCTTGACGCATAGCGGAAGGGGCTTTCCACAAACTATTCTTGTGGAAAGCCCCTTCCGCTATGTTACGGAAACAAGTCCGCTCTCGTCAGACGGACCGAACGTCCCCCGACGTCACTTTTGCATATCCGTCAAACAAGCATGTCATTCCACAGATCCACGAAATTCGGTAGGGTTTTCGCCGTCGTGGCGACGTTCTTCACTTGGATGCCTTTGATGCGTAGGCCAAGCATCGCCGCGAATGTGGCCATACGATGATCGGCATAAGTCTCCATCACGGATGGTCTAAGACGATTCGCCGACACAGGGGTTATCTCCAATCCATCGGGCAGTTCGTGGGCAGCTCCCCCAACGCGCGTAATCTCGTTGGCCAAAGCCTCTAGACGGTTCGTCTCATGCCCTCGTAAATGACCGATGCCGATCATGCGGGTAGGCTTGTCCGCAAAAACCAGAATCGCTGCAAGCGACGGCGCGATCTCACCTGCCGCCGTCAAGTCGAAATCACCTAGGCCGCTGACATGACCGTTGCCGGTCACTTCGCAGTACCGGACGTCGTCAATCACCGGGAAGCTGATCTCGGCTCCCATACGTTCCAAATATCCCGGAAGCATGCCTCCGGGTTGCGTAGTGGATTCCGGCCAATGAGGTACGCGCACGGTTCCTCCGGCGATGAGCGCTGCGCCAAGGAACGGGGCGGCATTCGACAGGTCAGGTTCGACCGTCACAGTTTCGGGCAACTGCACGGCTCCCGGCTGCACGGTCCACACGCGAGCGTGTTCGTCTGCGTTGACACGCACGCCGGAACCATGCAGATCGGCCACGGTCATGCGAATATGCGGCAAACTCGGCGTCTTCTCCCCCGTGTGATGCAGTTCCAAACCGCCTGGCACTCGAGAGCCGATGAGCAATAGTCCTGAAATGAACTGCGAGGATCCCGAAGAATCAATGCTGACCACGCTCGGCTCAGCGCACTGGCTCACCGTTTGAGGTGGAGTGATTGTAAATGGCAGTCGACCTTCCTCGCCGTGGTATTCGATACATGCCCCCAACTGTTCAAGACCGTCCAACACCGGCTTCATCGGACGCGCGTACGCCTGCTCGTCACCGTCGAAAGCCACAGGACCGTCCGCGAACATGGCAAGACCGGGCACAAAGCGCATCACCGTTCCCGCAAGACCGCAGAACACCTTCGTACCACCGTGGAACCGGCCGTCGGACGGCGGCACCACTGTAACCGTGGTGTCAACCTGCTCGTCGATTTCGCAGCGCACTCCCAACGCGCGCAACGCGTCCATCATCAACTCGGTGTCACGTGAACGCAATAGACCGACCAATCGCACGGGTCGATGTCCGAGCGCCGCGAGAATGAGATAACGGTTCGACAGTGATTTGCTGCCCGGTACCACCACAGTGGCGTTCAACGGTTTGCCGGCATACGGTGCCGGCCACAGGTTCTCATGAAGTGCTTCCATATGGTTCATGGTAACCAAACCATGTGGAAAACGCCGCGCCCGTCTCGCATAGGTCGTCTTCCTGGCATGTTCCACAAATACATTCCTTTTTCATAAGACAACGCAATGTAATACGATGCTGTCATGGAGCATTTCATTTCACGTTGGTTGGTTTTGACCATTGCGGCCGGGGTCATGGTCACACTGCTTCCCGGCATGCACGCCGTTGGCGAACCACCCATTCTCGGCATCGGCGCGTTCGCGTTGTTCCTTGCGTTGATCAACGCGTCGATCAAACCGATCGTGCACACCATCGCATTGCCATTTTCGATTCTCTCGTTCGGACTAATCGCGTTAATCATCAACTGGCTGTTCATGGAGCTTGCGTCTTGGCTGGCCATAAGCCTGTTCGACGTGGGAGTAACCATCGATGGATTCTGGTGGTCCGTAATCGGATCGCTGATTATGGCCATCGTCTCCGGCATTGTCGGCACCGTCATTCAGGACTGATGCGATCGCGTATATAACTAAATGTCCTCCGCAATCTATCCGATTGCGGAGGACATTACTTTCGTTGTCGGGCTGACAGGATTTGAACCTGCGACATTCTGCTCCATTCATAGGGTTTCATGCCAATTGCGGCTGAATGCCGAAAAGATGAATAACGTTGATATTCCAACGTTTTCCAACACATCATACTTGCGGTCGCTTGCAGCACGACGACCGGAAACGTGACGGTCTTTGTATGCGGTTTGTATGCGAAACGAAGAAGAGGCCCCTCCCCCAGCCGTGCGCTGGAAGAGGGGCCATAGACGTCACGTGGCATGGTCACGCGTTTCCATCGGTTCTGGCGTCGCCAGCGAGCTGGCTGACACCAATCAAAGCGCCGACGAAAACGCCGATCGCGTTGATGGTCGTGACGAGTTCGCCGCAATGCGGCAGTCCCCATTGCGGGCCGACCACACCAACCAACCATGCGACAGCCGGCAAAGCGATCAACGCGAGCCACTTGAGCACGTCGTATACCCTGCCTGGCAGCAGGTAATCGGATTGCGGACTATTGGATTCATCCATTTTTCACCTCCTTAAACATTACGGCAACCGTCTCCAACAACGCTTGAGGTCGTGGAGACGGGAGTTTCAGCGCAGGTACTGTCCGGGATAGATAACGTATGGGCTGCGGATGCCATTGCGTGCGGCAGCCGACTGCCAGCCGGAGCCGTAGATGCTCCACAGGCTTTCGCCGGAACGGACCACATGGCCTCCGACCCCGCTCCAGCCGGTGGACGCGGACGCGCCTCCATAGGTGACGGTCTGCCCCGGATAGATCCGATTGACGTCACCGCTCGGCACGCGCCAGGCGGACACCGGCTGGAGTCCGGTCCTCGCGGCTATGGCGCCCATGGTGTCGCCGGAACGGACCACGACGCTACGCGAACCCGTGGCGGCCGTTCCGCCGGAACCTCCGCCGAGGCGACTGTTGACGATCTGCATGACCGCCGCGTAATTGCCGCCCAACGCCTGCCTGCGGGCCGGATCGTTGCCGAAGTCGCCGCGGATGGTGCGCGTGGCCAAGGCGTTCAGGTCGACCGTCGGAGCGGTCGTGGGCTGGGTTTTCGGCTTGACGTTCGGCAGATTCGTCGCGCCCTTGTCGTCGGGGTTCGCGTACTTGCGCCATGCTGCGCGGTCGCCACGGAACTTGTTCAGGTCGAGTCGTCCGGACCAGCCGCTGAGACTGCCGTTGGACGTGTACTGGCGCATGACCTCGCCGCGGGCGCCGATATTCCACGGCGCAGTCTGGTAACCGGTGACCATGTTCGTGGCGTACTGGGCGATCCAGATGCCGCAGTTTAGTTCGGTCTCCATGCCGGCGACCTGCCAGTAGCCGGAGTCCATCGTGTAGATGATGGGGTTCACGCCGGTCAGTCGCTTGACCTCGCGGGCCCAGCGGCGTGGCCACTGCTTGTCGCCCCAGGCGGCGTTGTCCTGCGCCTCCCAGTCGAGGATCAGGACGCTCTTGTGCACGTATCCGCGCACATTGTCGACGAAGAACCGGGCTTCGGTCTCCGGGTTGCCGCCGCGCGCGTAATGGTAGACGCCGGTCTCCTTACCACTGTTGATGGCTCCGGCGAGTTGTCGGTTCGCGTCGGTGTTGACGCCGTTGGACAGGCAACCACCGTACACGCCGCCGGATCCCCATGTGGTGCCGACGATGACGAAATCTGCCGGCACGGTCGCGGTGTCGATGCCGCACTGCCAGTTCGAGATGTCGTACCCGTTCATGTCGGCCATCGCGGCCGGCGCGACCGCCATGGATATGGCGACCGTGAGCGCGGTCAGTAGCTTGCGCCATTGTCGGCGTGGATTCATGCGCTTGTGTTTCGGCTTGCCTTTGTTGAGTATGTTCAATTCCTCTCCTTTCCTTTGTCCGTACCGTCCGCCTTGTACGGACGGTGTGGAAATCTTTTGAATCTTTCAATCTGTGTTCGCGATATGCGCGTCACGTATGTCTTGGATCATCGAGGTTCCGGTTCCATTGCCGCCCAGACCGTGGTAAGCGGCATATATTCGTTCCGCGCTTTGCTTCAACGGAATGCTCGCAACACCACCTGCATCGACCATCTGACGGTGCAGAGCCTCGAGTTTGCAGAACAACAGTTCCCTGACGCCCTCATGCAGTGGATCGTGACGTTGGTCGACCTTGCTCAGAATCCAGGTGACGAACACGCCGCTGCCTCCGCTGCCGATGATGGCGATAACGATTGCGACGATGGTTTCCTGGCTCATTGGGAATCCTTCCGAAAGGAAAATCCCACACGTGGCTACCGTTGGAAGCCGCGATAACCACGTGTGGGATTTTGGAGGTTGAAATGTTGTTGGGAACGTTTGTGAATGAGGTCTGGTGGCCCTCCTGCGGGAAGCTCCGCGAGTGCACGAGGGTGGGCTACAAGTCGGCCTACCGCTGCCACATCCAGCCGAAATGGGCTGACGTCGACATGGAGTCGATCACCGCGAACGACATCGAGGAGTGGCTCGGCTCGTTCAATCAGGCCGGCGCCGCACGCAAGGCGTGGGCCGTGCTGCGGGCGATACTCCGACTCGCCTACCGCAGGGGAGTCACCGACAATGACGTGACACGTCGTGAAATCAGACTGCCTCACCTGCGACGGTATGAGCCGCGCGTGCTCGACGCCAGACAGGTAAGACGGCTGCTCAAAGGCTTCTATGGCCACGCGTTGGAAGCCTGGTTATTGGTCTCCGTCTGCGCGGGACTGCGCCGATGCGAGTCCGTCGGCATTGAATGGGCCGACTTGGATTTACGCCGGGGAACCGTGACCGTCAAAAGGTCAGTGCAATGGGTCGCTGGACATGAAACGGTCACCGACCCGAAGACCGACCAGAGCCGACGGACGGTCGCACTACCACGGTTCGCAGTCAAACGGCTCGCGCAATTGCGCCACGGCAGAACCGGCAGGCTGGTCAGCGATCTGAACGCCAACCAGGTGGCAGCTCATTACACGTCATGGTGCCAACGCATGAAACTCCCCTGCGTGCCGCCGAGGAACCTCAGGCACACCTTCGGCACTCTGGCAATCGCTGCGGGAGCCGATATCTCAGTGGTCGCACGACAACTCGGTCACAGCGACATCAAGACAACCGCCCGCTACTATCTCCGCCCCGATTTGTCCGTGCTGAGAAGTCTGCAGCGGGCATGGGAAAGACTCATCATCGGAGCCGCGTAGCTTTCCGTAACCCTGCCGTTTGGGAAAAGCAATGGCAACGGAGGAATCTATCCAATCGGGAAAATACCCAATCCGAATGCGATTAAGGCTTTGAATGGCAGAGCCATACTATCGTCTGGGACGACAGTGGCGATTCCATTCATCCACCCGTCATATCTGCAGCGGTCAGTCCAAGTCTCGATCGCGCCGGACGGGACCGTCAACCTGCTCGTTGGTCCCGAAGTGGCTGTCACAGGCGGAATCGTGGAAATCCACTTTTAATAGCTTTCCGTAGCCCTCACTGCTACCTTTAAGTTTCAGGACACAGAATCGTTTGTTGGCGCCCTATATGGTGGATCCAACACGATTACCGTCAAGGGCAACATGCTGTATGTCGATTTGAGCTCTTTCAAATCAACCGTCGAAATCTCGAACTACCGTGTCTGGTTATATCAGTCAGGGATACGTCCATCGGCCACAATTGGACTGGGATGTGTTGGATCAAGTCTTGCGGATCCGCGCTACAACAAGCAAGCGAATTGGAATCCGGATGGCAGTATTACGTTACTTGGCGGAATTGGCAGGGAGAACATTCTGATGCAGCGTTTTTCCATGCCGATTCCTAGTGGAGTGACGTTCTCCTAGACAAGTGGCACCGTGATACAGCCTTCGACCCATCCCCAGTTTGCGCTTACTGTCATCTTTCCCGAGGAACGCAAGGCGATGGTGTGCTGCGCCACCTGCACTTCGACGCCATGCATTCCGATGCTCGAATTGGATACTGCGGCGCAATGCACCTCGAAAGCCGCCTCCAAACCGGCTGGGAGTGTGAGAATCGTGGAGGTCTCCCATTCTTTCGCCGCATTCCAGTCGCTACCGACTCGGATTGCGTGGAATGCGACGATCAACAGCTTGCCTACCAGCGCGGTACGGTAATTCACGTTCCAATTCTGGTTCGATCTGGTGAGGGTTACGGAAAGCTAGAAATCATGGGATTGGGAAACAAAGCGTGCCGACGCAATCCTGATTGCTGCCAACGTTTCCCATGTTCGCCACTCGGATAGTTCCATCAGCTCTGGCCGTGAGGCTTCGCGCCGTTTGCCCATTTGATACAAGGCAGACAGTCGACAAGTCAACGATGGGACGATACCAGGACGCGAGCTTTACCGGACATTCAACAGCATCCCAACTGCCCGAACCGATTTTCCCACTGAACTTGATCAAAATCATCCTGCCGTTACGCATGATGATCCAATTGGAATCCTGGTACAGGGTTACGGAAAGCTATTGCTGCTTGATTGCGAACCACTGCACGATAACCCGATGAGTCTCACCTAACCATCCGTTCGTGTCGCCGCGCCGGATGCGAAAGCGTAGCCTATCCTTCGTAATATCCCAGGGGAAAGCACTAAAACGCTTGCCTTCCACATCATCCATGCCATTCGGATACAGTTGACAGAAAGAGTAAACGCCGGAACTCTGCTTAAAAGGGTTTGGGACCATCAGAAAACCATTCGCATCAGTCTTGCCGTCATACAATCCACATTGGGTTACGGAAAGCTATTGCAGTGCCATCCAACAGCCGTGCGCCGTGGAGTAAGCGGATTTCGGGTCGCCAAGCATCTGCACCTTCCCATCACGCATGACAAGCAGACTGAAACCGCAGGACGGGAACGATATGATGCTCTGGTCGGCGAGCGGGCGGAACGCTTCAGGGACGGTCTCAACCGCCGTCGAGTAGTTCTGCTGTCCACTGCCGTCGAACTTGACGTTGCCGTTGATCGTGACGATGCGTCCGACGCGACATAGAGTGAGTCTGCTGTTCGTGTATGGAGGTTTCCATGGCTGGGTTACGGAAAGCTAGCGGATTGGGTATACGACAGTTCCGACGCAACCTTGGCTGCTACCGGTCGATCCCATGTTGGCTACCCGGATGATACCGTTGGCCTGTACGATAAGCATTCGCGCGGTCTGGCCATTCGTGACGCAGCACATGCTGTTGACCTCGATTGGCGGCCGATACGCTTCCGGCAGAACATACTTGCACTGTTTCGCATCCCAGCTTCCGGCCCCTATCGCGCCGCTAAACTTCACGAACATCAAGATTCCGGCTTTGATGACAACGAAACCATCGGCATTATAGAGGGTTACGGAATCCCACAGCTGGCTCATCGGAGGCAACTGCTTGACAAGCATGACAGGAGTTCCGGCGGGGATGCCACTGATTGGAATGCGGGCGATCGGAATCCATACGGTGCCGGAATTGTTCAGGATACTACCCGATGGAACCGTGGGGTCAGCCGCCGTGCCACTGGTGGCGGTGCCCTTCAGCACCGCGAGCGCGATCGTTTCGATGTTGTTCGAGTCTCGCGTGTATTTCACGCAGATCAGGTCGTTGCGGTTCTGTCCTGTGACTCCGCTTTCGATGGTGACGGTTTCCGCCGCGGTGACGCGTGCGTATCGTCCTTCGATCACAAGGTTGAGGACCGGGACGAGCGCTTTGTTTGCTGACTGCATGGTCACGGCGGGGAATTTGCCGTCGCTGCCTTGCAGCAGGTAGTTGCCGTTTCCGACCAGTCCGGCCTGCATGGCTCCTTGGTCGCTGGATGTGATGTGCGGAGCGCCGGCCTTGCCGGTGATGAGATTCATGGTCATGGTCATTCCTTCCTATCTGCTGTGTTGTTGAGGTATGCGGCGTAGGCGGCGTCCTGCGTGGCTGCCAGCGCTTTGAACGTCTGCCAGCATGCGGTACAGACGAGCGCGCCCTGTGCGACTCCGTCGACGGTGGTGTGGGTGATGTCGTGCCAGTCGCTGGAGGTGCGTGGGTCACCGTCGGCGAGGTATGCGGAGGCGTGGCATCGGTCGCAGGTGTATCTGGTGATGTTCGTGGTTCGTGCCATTGATGTTCCTTTCTCTTTCAGGCTGTGCGCTGGTAGATGTGTCCCGGAAGGATGGTGTTGCATTCCTTCCAAATGCCGCCGTAGGTGGTTCCCGGATTTGTTGTGGCGGTGGTCCAGTAAAGGGAGCCCACGGGGTGGGCGGCGATGAATGCCTGGCTCACGCTCATGCCGTTGTCTCCCTTGTCACCCTTCGGCCCTTTGTACACGACGTAGCTACCGACGTCTTTGACAGTCACATCGCTACCGTTGATGGCGGTGACCTGCCAGAACCCAAGTTCAAGACCATCTGTGCGTTGATATTGGTCAAAAATGGTGTCTCCGACCTGCAGGTTTCCATTTGGCTGAATACCAGATAGGGCAATTTTTCTCACTTCTCCGCCCCCACCCGAACCGTTGATGTCGCCATTGAATTTCCGTAGGCTCAGTCCTCGTGGCCCAGTGGCTCCCGTTGGACCCTTCGCCCCGGTGGCGCCGGTCGCTCCGGTGGCCCCGGTCGGGCCTTGCGGTCCTTGCACTCCCTGCTTGCCTTGCGGTCCGGTGTCGCCCTTGGGGCCTTTGACGTTGCCGAGCAGAATCTTCGTCATATGCACTCCTTACTTTCCGTCATTGATCATGTAGTACAGGTCTCCCGTCGCCGGATCGTAGGAGACGGGAGCCGCCGACGCGGTGGTCGTATCCGCGTACACGGCGTACAGGTCTCCGTTCGGATCGACCTGCAGTGTGAAGAATCCGGAAGTTGGCGCCGTCACGCCGCTGGCACCCTGCGGTCCTGTCGGCCCCTGTGGGCCCTGCAGTCCCTGCGCACCTTGTATTCCCTGCTTGCCTTGCGGCCCGGTGGGGCCTGTTGCTCCGGTAGGTCCGGCAGGACCAGTCGGACCTACCGAGCCAGTGGGACCGGTGGGGCCTGTTGCTCCGGAGGGGCCGACATCGCCTTTGTCACCCTTGTCGCCCTTCAGCCCTTCAGGACCTTGCGGACCGGGAGGTCCGGCAGCTCCGGTGGCTCCTTTAGGCCCGATCTCGCCGGTATCGCCCTTCACACCTTGCGGGCCGACGTCACCCTTCGGACCCTGCGGGCCGACAGGGCCTTGCGCTCCGATGATGGACTGCCTGGAAACCGTCTTCCCTTGGAACTGGCCGCCGGATTGCGAAACGCACTGCCAGATGATGCTGTATTTTCCGCCACCTGACAATGCGGTCGAATATTCATTGACGAGTGGTGTTCGGTTCAACCATTCGCTCACGTTTCCCGTGAATATGGCGCCTGCCGGATATTCGCCAACGAGTATCTTTTTCATCACGAGCGCCGGAAGGCCGACGTCGCCTTTAACGCCCTGGACGCCTTGCTTGCCTTGTGGGCCAGTGTCACCAGTATCGCCCTTAGGTCCTTGGGGACCGACGGCTCCCGTATCGCCTTTCATTCCTTGCTTGCCTTGCGGCCCGGTGTCACCGGTATCGCCCTTGTCTCCTTTGGGGCCTTTGATATTACCGATTAGAAGCCTGGTCATTAATCACCTTTCTGGTATATCCACATACAGGTCGCCGCTCTTGGGATCCCAAGTGAACGATGGTGGGCTCGTATTATCCGGATAATTCACATATAGGTCACCGTCGCCTTCCATGCTGAGTGTGAAGAAGCCGTTCGAGGGAGCGGATATGCCGCTGTCGCCCTTTTCACCTCTTTCGCCCTGCGGACCTTGGATGCCTTGGACTCCTTGTATTCCCTGCTTGCCTTGCGGACCAACCGGTCCGACCGGTCCTTGCGGGCCGGTGGACCCCGTTAGACCGGTTGGACCTGCGGGGCCTTGCGGCCCTGTAGGACCGGCCGCTCCAGCGTCGCCCTTCTCCCCGCGCAGGCCCTGCAGACCTTGTGGCCCCTCCGGGCCTGCCAAGCCCTGTGGACCGCGTTCACCGGCCGCTCCAGTCGCTCCTCTGGACCCGGTATCACCCTTCTCGCCTTTTTCGCCTTGCGGCCCCTGATCGCCTTTCTCACCTTTTGGCCCCTGCGCGCCCTGACCGCCTGTCGGAAGCCCCAGGTTCAGGGTCTTGTCGCTGCCATCTCCGGTAAGCGACGCGCTGGCCTGCGCGCCTGCTGCGAGCGTGTCCACCGAACCGATTCTCAGGCCGGTGATGTAGTCGCCTTTCGGCTGCTTGCCCGCCAACGCCGTATTAAGCGCACCGATGTCCTGTCTGGTCACGTCGGCGCTGAAGGTCCAATTATCAAGCTTGAGGCCGGCTCCCGCGTAGTAGGCGTGTCCGCCATCCCCGATGGAGGATTCTCCGCTGTTGCCGCCGGCGCTGGCGCCTCCGGATTCGTAGGTGACGGTGAGCACGCCTCCCGAAACCTTGACGATCTTCTTGGAGATCTCGGCAGTGACGACGAGGCCCGTGTTGTTGTCACGGCCCGTGACCAGGTCGCCAACGTCCGCGTCGATGCCGTCAGGAATGTCCACGTCGATGGTGCTGGTGTTCCGAAGTTCCTGGAATTTCTGCCTGCCCTTGTCCTCGAGCTCGTCGGCTTCGGCGTTGGACAACTCGTATGTGGCGGTGCGTTCGTCAAGCCCTTTGAGTGTCTGCGTGTGGCTGAACGTGCCGTTCGCGTCGGCGTACCAGTGGATGACGGTACGGTCCTTGAGTTCGCCCTTGCCCAGGCAGATGAGATGGTTGATAGGGTGCGCCGCCTGTTTGGCGGTGAAGTCGATGAGGTCCGAGTCGATGCTGTCGCCGATCGTGCGGACGGGCATGGCGCTCATGGCCACCTTGTCGCCGTCATTACGCAACCGGAGTTTGAGTCCGCTTGCCCTGAGCATCTTGACCAGACCGCTGTACAGGTCCACGTACCGGTCGAACTGGCAGGTGGTCTTGTGGTCGGCGCTTTCTTCGGTGACGGTGAACAGGCCTTGCAATCCCGCACGGCTGACGAGCGTGCGCATGATGACGGGAATCGTGCCGGACAGGGTGAGGTAATCGGTGTTCCTGTCCGGTTCGATGATCTTCGAGGCGAGCACTCCATGCCAGTCGCGGCCATGCCATGTGACGGCGGACAGGCCTCCGTCCACGTCGACATCCGTGTCGTCGATGATGCCGCCGTACTCGGTGCCGTCGATCATGATGCGGCTCCCCGCCTTGAGCGCGGCGTCTTCGACCTGCAGGTCGAAGTCGTTCTCCCCGCTACCGAACGCGAGGTCGAGCGTGTATGAGGCGTGGCTCGCCACGGGTTTGCCTGTGGCGTCGGTGACGATCAGGTCCATGGCGGTTCGCTCCTTTCCTCGCAGACCGTCAAGTCGAATTGGAATCCTCCCGGCCAGCTGATCGGCTGTGTTCCGGGCGCGAGCGGTTGGAACACGTACCGGCCGGAATCCTTGCCCGACCCTCGCACGGCCTGCGCGAAGCAGTTTGTGGCGAGACCTGTGCCGCTGACCATGGTGACGGTCCTGACATCGCCGGTGCCGTCGATTTCCAGACGCGAGCCGGATGGCACGGTCACGTCGACCTCGTACCGGTTGTTTCCGATGATGACGTACGGTTGCGCGCATGGTCCGAATATCGTGAGCTTGACCGGCTGCGGGATGGACGTGTCGTTGACGATCTCCGCGCCCAATGCCATGCCTGAGAAATCATGCGGATAGTCGTGCGGATAGTCCAGGTCGGCGGTTCCGGAATCGTATCGCGGCGTGAAATGCGTCATGGTCGGACGGCGCCACACGCCATCGGCCAGCACGATGGTCAACTGCGTTTCAACCATCGTGGGCGTGATGGATTGCGGTTCGCTTTTCGTGATCCACGCTTTGGCTTCCCATTCGCCGTCGGCCACGAGCGTGCCCGTGTTCCCGGATGCCATGTCGGCGTCCGCGAGGCGGCGGAGCAGGTCGAGCGTGGCTGGAGAATCGTGGATCTTCACGGTGACTGTCGCCTCGCGCGCCTTGCGGGTGATGCCCGTCATGCCACGTGAGGCGAGGCTGTAGTCCCAGACACGGGCTCGCAGTCCCGTGAGCGTCTCGCCGTACAGCGGCCCCTCGAAGCCGATGCGCTCACCTGTGGCCGCACACACGTATTCAAACGATTGCACTTCTCACCTTCCTTGCGAAGTCGCGGTCGCCGATCGTCGGCGTGTATCGGGCGATGATCGATCCGAGGTCGCTGTGCAGCGATTCGACCGCCGTGATGAGCTCCCTCAGATCGCCGTCGCCGGCCTCGGTTCCGGTGCCGTTGGTGACGTTCAGCCGTCCGGTCTTCGACCAGTCCGTGCCGTCGAGGCTCATCGAGGAGACGAGCGAGTCCATGGACCGGTTGACCACGGCGGCCGAATCGTCGATGCCCAGGGCCATGCCTCGGCCGATCATCACGCCGACCTGATCGCGGAAAACTCGGGATGGCGAGTGGATACCGAGCTTGCTCTTGACCCAGTCGAGCGCGTTCTTGGCCGCGTTGACCGCAGCGTTGACGAGCTCGCCGGCAGCGGAGGCGACACCGCTGGCGATGCCTCTGATGATGTTCAGGCCGACACTTCCCCAGTTGACACTAGTGAAGGCGTTCTTGATGCTCGAGATGATCGACGGGATCTTGCCGACGAGTTGCGGGATTGCTGACACGAGACCCGATGCCAGGGTGACGAGCAGTTTCACGCCTGTTGAAAGGATCTGTGGCAGATGGCTGGCGATGGTATTGACGATGCTGGCGATGATCTGCGGCACATAGGCGATGAGCAGCGGAAGCGCCTGCGCGAGTCCCGTCACGAGGGTGACGAGCATCTGCACACCTGTTGAAAGGATCTGCGGCAGGTTGTTGCACAACCCGTCGATGAGTGTCGAGATGATCTGTAGCACCTGAGCGACGAGTTGGGGCATCGCGGACACGAGGCCGTTGACCAAGTTCAGGATCATCTGCACGCCCTGCCCCATGAGCTGCGGGAGACCGGTGGCGAGCGCGATGATGATGGCCGTGATGATCTGTGGGATGGCGGCGGCGAGTGTCGGGAGACTTGCGACGATGCCCTGCAGGAGTCCGTCGAGCAATGTCAGTCCGGCGCTCATGAGCTGTGGCGCGGCGGCGATGAGGCTGGTCACGAGGCTGGTCACGAGGGTGACGGCCATTGGCATGAGTGTCGGCAGGTGCGAGGCGAGTCCCGTCACGATGGCGTCGATGAGGGACGCTCCGACCGAGACGAGCGACGGCAGCGCGGACGTGATGCCTTGGAGCACCATTTCGATGATGTAGGTGCCGGAGGAGACGAACTGCGGCAGGCTGGACTGGATCCACGTTTCGGCTTTGGAGAGGATGCCTGGCAGAGATGCGAACGCGGAGTTGATGACCAGCGACAGTTGTCCGCCCATCTGGCTGTCTATCATGCCTATGCCGGCCACGAGTGCGGCGGCGAGCGCTCCGATGCCGAGGAATTTGATGAAGTTTCCCGGTGCGAAGAATCTGGTGACGAGGCCGCCGATGGCGTTGAGGCCGTTTTGCAGTCCTGTTCCGGCTTTGCCGATGGCGTTTTGGAGTGGTCCGCCGATGGCGTCGCCGAGTCCGCCGAAGATGTTGCCGAACGCGGTTTTGAATGGTACGGCGAGACTGGAGAGCTTGCCGGTGATGGTGCTTGTCTTCGCGCCGATCTTCGCCAATACCGTGGCGAACGGGTCGCCGTCGAGCGTCATCGCATCACGAACGCTCTTGTTGAACAGTGGGCGCGTTTTGCTTCCAATGGCGGTGACGGCCTTGCCGAGCGGGGACGTATTAATTCCCCCTGCCGCGGTGGCGAGTCCTTTGGTGATGGCGCCACCTAGCTGTCCGGCCTTGCCTCTGAGGGTGGATCCGAAGGAGGAGAGGCCGTCCTGCATGCCGTTCAGTCCGGCGTACAGGCCGCTGTTCTCCCATCGGAACGTGAGGCTTGACATGCCTGGCGTGAGTTTTCTTCGGATTGCTTTGAACATGTCGTCAGTGGCGGATGCGAATTGGCTTCCGCCTGTCTTGACACGGTTGATCGCATTAGCGAACGGGTCGCCGTCGATGGTCATCGCATCACGCAGCGCAGGGGTCAGATAGGCTTTGAATGTGTCGACCTTGGATTTGACCGCGTCGAACGCCCCGCTGACCTCGGAGCTGCTTTTCTTGAGACCACTGACGAGATCGGAGAGACCTTTATCGCCGGTTTTACCGAGTTGGTCGAGCAGTCCGATGATCTTGTCCGCATTTCCTCCGGCTCCGCCCAGCAATGCGAAGCCGCCTGCGAGGGTCGCCACCTTTCCGGCGAGGTCGCCGATTGTAATGCTGCCGTTCTGCAGACCCGAGGAGAGTTGTCCGATGAGGCCGATGACCTTGCCGAACGCGGGTTCAAGACCGTTGGCGAACGTGCTGACAAGTGGTTTGGCCTGATTAGTGAACGCGTCCACCGCGGGGATCAGCGCGACGAACGTCTTCCGGAGATCCTCCATGATCGGCGTGGCGGCGGATTCGCCAAGTCGGCTCAACGCGGCTTTCACGTTGGCCAGGGCGCCGGTGAATGTGGTGCCTGCGGATAGTGCGGCGCCGCCTAGGCCTTCCTGCATGGCGTCGGCGAAGGTTTGGAAGTCGATTTTGCCGTCCGAGACCATGTCGGACACTTCGGCGCTGGTCTTGTTCAGGTGCTTGCCGAGCATCTGGAGGACCGGGATGCCGCTCGACATGAGCTGGAGCATGTCGTCGCCCTGGAGTTTTCCTCGGGCGGCGACGGAACCGAAGATCATGCCGATGTCGGTCATGCTGCGGCCGCTGATCTGCGCGGTGTCGGCCACGGTCTTGAGGACCTGGGTGAGCTCGCCGCCCTCCTTGATGCCGGAAGCGGACAGGCTTGCCGCCACGGTCGCGGCGTCACCCAATCCGAACGCGGTGCCCTTGACGGATGCGAGCGCGTCGTTCATGATCTCGGTGACGCTCGCGCTGTCGTGGCCGAGGCCTTTGAGCTTGGCTTGCGCGTTCTCGATGTTGAGGGCGCGGGTGAAGCCGCCTTTGGCGGCCAATGCGGTGATGCCGCCGGCGAGGGTGGCGATCGCGCCTGTGCCGACCTTGCCGATCTTGCCGAATGCCCCGCCGATCTTCGAAATGAGGGTGCTGGAGCCTTTCCTGGAGGCTTTGCTGACGGCGTCGCCGATGTCGCCTTCGATGCTTTTGCCGAATCCTTTGCCGGATGGTTCGACGTGGACGTATACGACGCCGATGTCCTGTGCTGCCATCGTGTTTCCTTATTCGTATGTTGGGATTCCGATGGCGGTCGGAGTCAGAGGTCGTCGTTGATGTGGAAGTAGGCTTTGAGCCGTTCCCTGTCCTCGCGTTGACGGCGGGTGAGGTTGTGTGCTGGGGTTGGCGGTCGGAGCGGGTCGCGCTCGTGGTCGAACCATGGGCGTTTGCGTTGTCCGGACAGCGTCCAGACCGCCTGTTCGGCTCCGTCGGGCGCGTAGACGGCGTTCTGCAACGCCATCCACGAGTGGCTCGTATGGTCTTTGAGGATTTCGCGGGTCAACGCCCAGGCGAGTCCCCAGTCGGTTCGTGGACGTTGGCCTTCAAGCCATTCGGCGAAGCGTACGGGCCTGTAGATCTGCCCGTACGCTCGGATCCAGTCGTAGGCTAACGCCGCGCGGTGGGTGTTCCAGAGGTGGGCGAGGTAAACGCTTTTGGGTCCAGTCCGGATTCCTCGGCCCACGCCTTGATGGTCGCGGTGAGGTAGGCCATCGGACGTTTGGTCTTGCGCAGCACGTTCCAGAAGTTCGGCTGCAGCGTCTGGAAGTAGGCGAGGAACGTGCTCACGCAGGCCGTGGTTTCCTCGTCGGAGAGCATTGGCTTGCTTTTGACCAGGAGGATGGCTTGGACGAGTTCGATGGGCAGTTCCGCGTTGTTGAGGTTCGGCAGGTCGAGTTTGACGCCGGAGACCTCGAGGTGCACGTCCGGTTTGAGCTCTTCCGCTTCGGTCAGGTCTACGTCCACGACATGGTATTCTTTGTCGCTCATGTTGGCTCCGTTCTAATGGTTGGCGGTTGAATGGGTGTCCCGTGCGGTCGACCGCCATCGGCCGCACGGGAAGAATCGATGGGTCACTTGGCGTCTTCGATGACGAGGCCCCATGCGTGGAACTGTTCGCCGTTGGTGCCCTTGAGCATCTTGAACGTCATGCTGAAGTTCATGATCTCGCTGGATTTCAGGCTCACGTCGTCACGGTCGCTCACCTTCGCGTTGGTGCCGTACAGGAGGAACGGACGGTCCTGCTGGTCGAGCGCGACCAATACGAGGATCCACTCCTTCTTCAATCCGGCGCCCTTGATGCTGATGCCGCCGTCCGAATCGACGTCCACGTCGAAGTAGGCCGACACCACATCCTTGCGGCCCTCCATGGCGGCGAGCTGCAGGGTCCAGTAGCCCGGATCCGTGTCGGACAGCACGATGTCGCCGTTGTGGGCCTTGTAGTCGGTGCTGTCGCCCGGCTCCGGATGCAATACGGCGCCGTCCTCGGTGGAGTAGCCGATCGGTTTCTTGTTGGACGGCGGCGTCCAGTTCACGCCGGTCGGCGCGGTGAACGTGCTGTCGCCCTTGGGGAACAGGAACAGCGCGTAGTTCTTGATCAGGCGCACGTTGCCGGCGGTATTGCCGTTGGACACGTACCCGTAGTCGGTCGCGCCCTGCGCGGCGACGGCGTTTTTTTCGTTGTTGTCAGACATTCGTCTGCACCTTTCCGTTCTTCGCGTGTGGCGGCACGTTGTCTTTGGTTGTGTTTCAGTTGACGGTGACCTCGAGCAGGAGCACTCCGTACGCGCACACCAGCCTCTTGTCCTCGTCAGTCATGCGTACCGGCCCGGATTCCAGAGAGGCGTCGATGAGCGGCGCCGTCTGGCCGAGCCTGATGATCTCCCTCGCGAGGGCCGCCCACACGCGTGCGGCCTTGTCCCAGTCGCCCGTATGGTCCTCTCTCATGCATCGCACGCTCAACCGCAGCCGCACGTACTGCGAGATTGGAGTGCTCATGCCTTGCATGGAGTCGGCCAGAGTGGCTTCGGTGAAGGGAGGTTCGAGGTCGGCTCGTTCGATGGTGTCGAACGTCACGTCCGGGAACAGTGTCCTCAGTTTGGGCAGGAGCAGCGGCTCCGTGCGCCGGGGAGTGACCGGGATGCTCATACGCGCATCCTTCCGAGCGTGTCCTCCAACGTGCCGTGCGCCTTCTCCACCGGTGCCGGGCAGATGATCGCCACGCCGTTGCGGTTCGCGCCGTTATGGTCGCGCACCATGCAGCGGCTGTCGTTGACGGCCTCGTTGGCCGCGTCCCTCATGCGCGAGCGTAATGTCTCGTTTTTGAGGACCTGTTGGCTGAATGCCTTGCGGTTGAATACGAATCTGCATCGTTTGGCCATGGTTTATCCTTCCCGTTCGCCCACGGTGATGACGTCGCCGATGTGGCGTCCGTGGAGGTTGTCCCACACTTGCGGTTCGCCTTTGACGGGCAGGAGGATGCCTCTGACTTTGATCAGGTCGGTGGCTCGGATGCCTGTCGGCCGGCTACCGCGGATGCGGATCGTGTATTCGATGGTTTGTGGATTGGCGTTCTCCTCGGTCTGGTCGGTGGTGGAGTTTGGTTCGACCAGTGCCTGGAATGTGCCGACGGGGACGGGCTTGCCTTGGATGGGGTTGCCGTCCACGTCGGTGTCGGGTTGGCCGCGCCACACTTCGATGGTTTCCACTAGGAGACCTCCCCCGTGGCCATGTCGATGCTGAACGCGCGCTGAGCGTTGATGCCAAGGATGCGTTTCTCGTCGTCACGCAGCCAGAGGTCGCCGGTCGGCGCTCCGAAACTGTATTGCTCGCTGAAACTGCCGGTGGTCTGGTTCATCTGCGTGACGCCGCCGGGAATGTCGTACGGGTCGGCCTGCATGATCCTGCGGACGATGTCGCAGGTGATCTTCGCCAACAGGCGCGGCCGTTCGTTTTGGAGCCTCCGCCAGTTCGGTGAGCGTTCCTTGATGTAGTCGGTCACGTCCGCGAGATGCGTGTCGGCTTTCTCACGTTCCTCGTCGGTGAGCTTGTGCCACCTCTGTTCGAGGTCGACGGAGGTGGCGAACACGTCGGACTCTTCCGTCATGGTCACTTCTTATCCGGCAGTTTGACCGCCCCGGAGGATACGAGACCGGCGATGATGTCGTTGAACTGTTTCGCCAGCGTGTTGAACGCGGTGACGAGTTTGTCGTATTCGTCCTTGGTCGGAGTGTCCGCCGCGGCCTCGGCGATGTTGCTGTCGACGTTGCCGATCGCTTGTTCGGGCGCGTACTGCTTGATGCCGCCGAGGGTGTCCTCGCCGGCCGCCGGCAGCTCGTATGCGCTGGAGCCGGCGGAGAAGTCCGTGCCATCCTTGTTGACGAGGCTCACCTGCGCGTCCAACGGTCCGATCGTATGCTTCTTCTTACCTGACGGATTGACCACAAGCGTCTGGATGGGAAAACTCATCAGTCACCTCACTTGGTCTTGAGCACGGCGAACGCCTTCGGATCGATGATCGCGAACGCGTACATCGCTTCGGTGCGGTATGCGATCTGGTTGTGGGCCTTTAGGTCCACGCCGGTCTGGTCCGGGTCGCCGTAGGCGATGATCTCGCTGGTCAGGTCGCGGACCATGCCCCATTTGATGAGGCTGAAATCACCCATGAACGCGAGCACCTTCGTCGGGGTCTTGGCCAGTCGGCCGTTGACGGTTCCGGAGGTCGCGGCGGTGATGCCGTCCAGGCTTCCGGCCTGCAGGTTCAGCGGGATCTCCGGGTAGAAGCGCATGCCGGTGGAGGGGACGCGCAGCTTGCGCAGGCGGGACGCCCAGGTCTTGGACAGGGCGACACCGTTGATGTCGTAGGAGTCGTTCAGCGCGTCAGCCAAAGCGTCCACGTTGCCGATCTCATCCTCGGTGGCGATCACCTGCACGGCGGACGTGCTCAATGGGTCGAATCCGGAGAGCGCCTCACCGGTCTTGGGGTTGATCGCATGGTAGATCACGTAGTCGAGGGCGCGGCCCAGTGCGGCTGCCTGATCGGCCTGGATGCTGCGGATGATCTGCAGCTGGTTGTCCTCGTCGGCCCACTGGAGTTCGCTGGTGACGCGGGTGGTGGTCTGCACCTTGAAGCGCTTCGCCACGACGGAGTCCACGGTCTGCTCGTAGCTGCTCTTGACCGCGCCTTCGGCCACTACCTCGGCTTCGCTCTTGCCGTTGAACACGAGGTAGTCGGCGTCGGAGAAGATCTGTGGCGTGCTGGGGCTCAGGGACGCGATGGTGCTGGTGTCCTTGGCCTTGTTCACGATTTCGGTGGCCACGCTCACGGGGAGCTTGATCTGGTCTGTTTTCATCGCCATGATGGCTTGTCCTTTCGGATGGTTGGGTTATTCGCCTAGGAGCTGGTGGATGTACGAGAGCTCTTCGGCGTCCTTGTTGTTGTTCTGGTGCGATGGAGAGCCCGTCTGGTTCCTCACCTGAGGCGGCTTGGATGCCGGATGCAGCGCCGCGTGCAGGAGGTCCGCATGCGCCTCGAGTTCCTCCTTGGTTCCGCCGCGCAGCAGTTCGGCCGGAACGTCCTTGTCTTTGGCGACTTCGGACACCCATTCCGCGTGCTGCTTCTCGGCCGCGGCGTCGTCGATCTGCTTGCGCAGCGCCGCGTTCGATTCCTTGAGTTTGTCGATTTCGCTCTTTCCGGCGTTCTCCATCTCGTCGAGTTTCATGGCCTTGGACTTGAGCTCGTCGTAATCCTTGTACTTGCCGCGCTCCTTGGCCAGTCGCTTCTCGACGATCTGGTCGACCTGTTCCTGGGTGAACGACTTCGGCTCACCGCCGTCGCCACTATCGCCGGAACCGCCCTCGTCCCCGCCGCCGTCGATGAGACGGATACGGGCCGGGAATCGGAATCTGTTGAACATGCTGTGCTCCTTCTTGCTGTTTCCCGTGGATTCGAGTTCGACCGCGCCACGGTGCGCTGTATGGTCCTCCCACGCGATACGGCGCATGGTCGCCGCCAACCGGACCGGCTGGTCGAGTGGTGGATGCAGGATTCGCACCTGCGTGGCTGTGAAGCACCCGATTTACAGTCGGGTCCGTTCGTCTGCTCCGGCAATCCACCGAAATCAATGGTTTTTGGTAAAATAGAAGTACCGGAGGTCCCGTGCAGACTTGAAATAATAGCCTATTCGTGCGGGAGTGCCTCCGGGTTTTTATTGCAGCTCGATTTCTCTCATCCCGTTGTTGTCCAATAGGAACAAACGTCTGATCTTGTTTTTCTTATGCAGCGCGTTATAGCGGGAAAGTTGCGTCACCAGTTTCTCCGGAGCCGAGTATCCAGTGAGATCCACAATGAATGCATCCTTCACGACACCATGCTGCTCGGCTTTGGATACCGCTTTTGAGATGTTCTTCGAAATGGATCCGTAGTCTGGGCGTTTTTGCCGAGATGACTTAACCTCGCACTCAAGGTCTTGCTCAATCCATTTCAAGTCATTCGTCGATTTGTGCCCCAAAGTATCGCGTGGAATCCATTCGTAATGCTGTCCGAGTGACTTGAAATGTTCCAGGAACACGATTTCATGCATCTCAAGGACGTCTGCGTCTACTGGGACGCCAAGCGCCTTCTGCCTTCCATCCCATCCTTTCTTGCTTAATGATTTCTCGTCGCGCATGCCGGTGAAATCATGTTCGACTTTGAAAGACGCACGTTTCTTCGGCATGATCCCGTCGCTCAATTGCTTAGGGAACTTATGACGCATAACGAATGTGACGGCATTCGCGTCGGCCGAATCCAACTTGATTCCGGCTTCCTCGGCGGAGGACTTCCAATTCTTTCCCAATGCGTTGCCGTTGATGGCTTGCACGGCCTGATCGTACATGGCTTTATACTTCGCTTGGTCATAGCCGAAGATCTTGTCCTTGCCCCAGCTGCACACGGGAATGCAACGGCATTTGCCGTTATGGAAAGAGCCGCCGAAGTCCGCGCTTTCCTCACTGGTGTATGCGAATCCTCGGCTGGCGAGCATCACGCAAAATGCACAAGGATTGGAGCCTCGTGGGACGCGTGCCCATCCAGGATGCGTCTCGTCGGCGTCGCGGTTGTTCTGCGTGGTCAATCGTACAGACCTGCTCATCATGTCGGCAATGAACTGCTGCCAGTCGTCCACCGTCTTCAGGTCGGGCCAAAGGTCTTCAACAGTCAGCCCGTTGGCGTTGCCATGCTTCAAATTGGTGTAGTTATGCCCATTCCAATCGGTTCCAGTGAAACCGCCTACCTGACGGTATAGCACTTCATATTCGTCGCAAGTAGATGAGACGTAGGGCGGCATTTTGATGCCGGCGTATTTCTGCCACAGGTTCCTGGTGTCAGTGTAGTACCTACGTGATCGTTCGGACGCATCGCGGGTGTACCTGAGCACTATGTCTTGTCGTTCCAACGGTTTCGCGGATTCCATCGCGTCGGTGGCGTCGTCTGTCAGATTCTCAAGATCAGTCTCGTAATCCCTATGCAGTTTCTCCAGTTTCTGACGAAGCTGCGCTTTCGCCGGTTCCGGCAGATCCAGATTGTTCAGATCCATCCGTCACCTCCGAGGACGCCGCGCTTCTGTCCATGAGCCGGTCGATGCGTTGTTCCGATTTCTGCCGTTGCTGGTCGGCGCGTAGACGCGTGATTTCGTCACGGCTCAGGCCGAGGCGTTCGAGTCCGACGTCGGAGTCGGCGTAGCCGGTGACCTTGTCGGCGATCTTCGTGAACGCGTCGGCGCGCGCCGCATCGGAGACCTCCCTTGTCGGTGCCCATACCGGGTGCACGTCGCGTATGGAGTCCGGTATCGTGTTCGCGCCTTCGCGCAACGCCACGGCGATGCCCATGGCCCGTTTGAGTTCCCGTCCGAAGGCCACGTTCTGCTTGTCTGCGATGCGTGTCAGACGTCGTTCGGCGGACGCCATGGCCTCGGCACTGGTCGGGTTGTCCAATGTGATGCCCAGGTAGTCGACCGGCACCCGGGTCTGCGAGGCGACGAGCATGGCCATCGTCTTGAGCATGTCCGAATGGGGTGTCATGGACGCCTGCTGCACCTGCTGCAATTGGGGAAGGTTGCCGTCCTCGTCGGCACTGATCGCGTTGATCGCCTGGATGAGGCTCTTCCACGTGTTGCTACTGAACGCGTCCCTGTTCGCTCCGATGAACCAGAGTTTGGGGACGGAATAGAATTCGGCAGACGCCTCCATGCGGACCACGGTACGGAATCCAGCATCGACAAGGCTCATGAGCGAACGGCTGATGCGGCTGTGGCCGAACGGCCGGTCCATCTGCCTGTCATAGGCGAGCGAGACGACCGTCGGCTGATCGAAGTTCGTTTCGATTTTCTCCGCACGCCATGGCATCAGGTGGCCGGAGCATTCGTAGACCTTGCCTGGAAGCCACACGTTGAACGCGCATATCCGCCCGTCCTTATCGTCCTCGGTGATGGTCAACGCGGCGGCCAGACGATGGTCGCGCCGGTCCCAGATGCCCGCGGACCAGTCGGCGGAACGCGGAATCATACTGATTCGTTCCGGATCCTCCGGGTCTGCGGCGATGGTCAGGAAACTGCATGAATGCTTGTATGCGGATACGATCAGTTCGGACGTGGCCACGTCCAATTGGTTGTCCTCGAACAGGTCGCCAACACCCATCGTGTCGTCACCGGAAATGCTGAACCCTTCCAGGTCGCTCAAATCGCTCAATGAGCGGACGGCCAGTTCCGGCCATCCAATCATCGCCTCGACCTTGTTTTTGATCTGGTCCGGGATGGAGATTCCGAAGTCCTTGAACCGTTCCTTGCAGTCGTAGTAGGCTCCGCGGATCAGGTTGCGTGGATATTTCTCTCGCCATACGCGCAACAGTTCGTGGATGATGGGCATGTCCTCGTCGTCGACGCCGAGGATGGCGCCGATGTTGCCGCTCGCGGTATCGAGGTAGCTGCTGCCGGTGAATTTCGGTGCCGTGCTTACCGTAGTGCCGTCGGCCATGTAGAACACCATCAGACCATCACCTCCTGTCGTCTTCCCGGATGTCGTTTCGTCGTGCACGCCCCGTACAGGGCGAGTGTGGTGGACACGAGCGGGGTTATGTCAATGTCACTGCCGAGTTTGTTCCAGGCGATCGCGCCGGACTGTCCCAATGGGCGCGTGGTCGCGCCCTTGACGGCTGCGGCCAGCTGCGGCTGGTATTCGTCCCGCGGATGCTTGAGCGTTCCGGCTTTGAGCATGTCGAGGAACCGGCCACATGCGCGGCCCATCTCCTGCATGTTCGTGACCATGACCTTCACATGTGCTTTCTTCAGTTCCGGCAGCAGGCTCATAGCGGGCGACTGGGCGTCGATGACCACGCTGGCGGTCTTCGGCCAGCGTTCAGCGAGCCAGTCCACGGCCCACATGGTTCCCGCCTGCCGCGCGTCCTTGATGTTCGCCATCTGGACGATGGCCGAACCGTCCGCGTATCGTAGCGCCGCTCCGATGGTCAGCACGCTCCTGTCCGGAGGCATGTCGATGCCGAAGCTCACCGTGCCGCCCTCGGGCACGTCGTCGACGGCCGCGGCCTGCCACAGGTCGGGACTGATGGCGTATGCGGTGGCGGTCTCGTCCCATATGCCAAGCGCCTCACGACGGAATGAATCGTCCGACAGGTTGTTGCGCATGCGCATGATTGCCTGTTCGCTTGTACGTTTCGGATAGCTGGGATTCGCTTTAGCCCACTGTTCGCGGTCGTCCGGATCCGCGTCCTTGTCGGCGGCGAGCTCCACGTAGAGGAGGTTTCCGTCATGGTTCAGCGCATGCATGCGTTTCTCCGTGAACGCATCGCACTGGTCTCCCGGCTTGGGTGGATTGCCCATATACACGACCAGGGGGTTAGGACTCGTGTTCAAAACCGGAATCATGTTGTCCATCGCGCGCACTGTGAGGATCTGCGCTTCGTCGAACACGGCCACGTCCACGCTGTGCAATCCTCGGCCGAAACCGTTTTCGCGGGCGCCGAACATGATGCGGCTGCCGGACGTGAACGTGATCTCCTGTTGGCCGTTTGCTCTGCGGATGCGTTCCACGTACCGGCCGAGCACTGGATTGTGCTCCATCTCGCACATGTCCGCGAATGTCTCGTCGCTGGTGCGCGTATGGTGGGCGGTCCAGATGGCTTTCAGGTTCGGTGTGAGTATCGCCTTGAGGAACAACGCGGTGCCGACGGTGAAGGTCTTGCCGATCTGCCTGCAGCTGGACAGCACGGCGCCGTCCGCGCCACACGCGTACTTGCCTTCCGCGTTCTTGGCGAACAGAAGCCACAAGAAGCCCTGCTGCCACAAGTCGAAACGGATGCCGGCCTTGCGCGCAGCTTTGTTGATTCGCGTGAACTCGCTGCCGACGATGCCTTCCGGCTGGCGGAGGACCTTGGCGATTTCAGACAATCGACGCTCCGACATCGTCCGTCACCTCGTCTTCCTCATCGTCCAGCAGGTCGGTCAGGCCACCGACCTGGAGCGATTCGATGCGGTCGCATACGGCGATGAGCTGGCGGCTGATCGCGGGCAGCGCGTTCGCCGGCGTCGTGGGATCGGCCATGGCCTTGAGCAGCAGGTCGCGGTTGTCTCGCAGTATGTCCAGCATGCTGCCGTCCATCATCCGTTCGAAGCTCCGCTGGTCGAGATCCTGCTCCGGCTTCTGTTTCGTTTCCACGGCTTTGACGGGCGGCTTACTGTTCCGGTCCTGTGCGGGCCTGTTCTTTTTCCGACGATAATCGGCTTTCTGGCGGCAGGACTTGGAACAGTACTTCTGAGGCCGCCCGTGGCCGGAAGGCTGGAATTCCTTGCCGCAGAGTTCGCACTTCATCGGCGTAATCCTCGCTTTCCGACCTTTCGTTGTTTCCCCCCTGTTTCCGACGTTTGAATCCGCGGGGAGAAATCGGCACTGCACCCGAGGCGACCGGGAGGGGGCATACCCGGGGTCCCCGCCCTGGTCATCGGAGGTCAGATACCGAACGTTTTGAACGGCATCGAACTTGATTTCACTTCCTGTCTGCCAGCCAGCAGCGCTCGTGCATGTTCGTCGGTCTTGTTGCTCTTCATCCTGTTGCATCTGCGGTGCGTGAGCCTGCAGTTCGCGAAGCTGTATGGATTGCCGCCGCGTGAGACTGGTATGAGTTCGTCGACTTCGGCGCTCATCGGATGTGGTGTCTTCAATGTCTTGTCGACTGGCTTGCCGCAGATGGCGCACACGTCGTATGCGGCCAGCACTCTTGCCCTGAGCTGTCTGCGCCGCCAGCCGTTGCTGACACGCTCGTTGCGCCGCTTGCTCATGTGGCCTCCCCGCATGTATGAGCCCCGGGGTGCCGTGGATTTGCCGACGACTATCTTCGCCGTTGGCTTGCTGGAATGCCGGTATAGGGGCTCCCGTATAAGGCCTCTCCCGTGTCTTGTAGGGGCTCCCCATCATCTGCGAATACCCCTCCCGGATTGTCAATACCCCTACCCCGGGTTTGTTTCATGGGTGCCTTCGGCGGGATTCGAACCCGCGTCCACACGCGGCCGCAAGGAAGAGAATCCAATAAAGACTCGCGGCCGGTACGATCTACCACTGATTCCTACGAAGGCATGGACAGGCAATTTGAGCTTCACCGCATCACGGAAGCACGGGATTGGCTTGCCTGCCACATTGGGGTATGTCCACTCTGACGGGAGTGGGCGGAGCGTGTCCGATATGCCGTTCGGACAGGACGGGACTGCAACCCAAGGGAGTTAGGAGAATCCTGGTGGATACAAGTGAGGGCTCAAACCGTTCCCGGTTTGAACCCTCTAATCCACTGACAATTCTGCGTTGCACTTTCGATTTTGTCAAATCGAATCACGCCGCAGCACCTGCCGATGCACGTCCGAAAGCCTGTACAATGGCCGTCCCTTATCGTTCTCACCGGCCGGCTGAAGCCTGCCACGCTTACGCCACGAGCGAATCGTATTCGCATTGCACTGGAACCCGCATTCGCGCAGCAGCTCAGCACACTCCCCCGCCGTGAACGCCCTGCCTGATTCGATGCACTCCCGCAGGAACCCCAATCGCACATCGGCCACGCGATAAGCGTTGCCGCACACCGGACAATCAACGCTCACCGCGCCGACCTCCGCACTCAGCTCCACTCCACACAGAGGATTCAGGCACCTGCCGATGCCGTGCCTGGATGGTGGCACGTCGATGATGCTCAGCGTCTTGCGCGCCAACCGCTGCCAGTCATGCCAGATCAAACCGATGTCCGGCAGGCGGTTCAACCGCTGGCATGACCAGCATGCCTTGAGCATGTCGACGATGGGCGGGACCGCGATGCTTGTGGCCCATGGCATGGCCGGCGGCGCATACAATCGACACCACAACGCCGTCACCGCATCCTCGATCTCCTGCAGATGGTCAACGACCGAGAGTCTGATCGGCGTGGGCGCGGACTGCAGGTTGACACGTCCAGGCTGGTGGCCTCCGTAATGCGCCGTCGAATCCAGGAACTCGCGCAGGGCGTGGATCCAGATGGGATAGTCGTGGATCCATCCCCTCAAAGTGGTCTCGCACTTGTCGCACATCGTGGCTTGAATACGGCACTCCCCGCCGCACACTCTACATGTTGTGGTTGCTTCCCGTTTTTTGCCCATATGTTACGATTTTATCATTTTGGCCATCCCGAATCGAACATCAGTTCCATTTCAGGTATTCCCGCCCACGGGTCGGGATTATCGGGATCCGGACGCACCGTCGGGAACCCCTCAAGGGTCGAATAATGGAATTCCCTCCCGCTCATGTCGGCGGGTTTGACACTGACAGGCATGAGCGCACAGTCGTGCGCGCCCAAGTATATTCCATCCGGACTGATACCCAACGGTCCAGCGACCGTTTCCAATCGGATTGTGTCCGTCTGCGCGATGAGACGGATCCGGATGAGCTGCCGGCCGAGGATGATCGCGGTGGTCAGGTCATCGCCGGTGATGACGCCGGCGTCCCATGACTGCCAGACAACGTCGCGTTCGCTGAAGACCCATCGTCCACACGAACAGACGACCGGCACAAGGTGCGCCGGATTGCCTGGCGGCGCGAGCCGGCGCATCCACAATGGTGGTTTACGGCTCATCTCGCCACCAGTCGATGAGGTCGGTAATCCTCCAAGCCGTCTCGAAAAGCATCAGCATGACGAATCCCAGGATGAACCCGGACACCTCAACGAGAAGACTTGCAAAATTTCGGATGCTTCTCATCATGCGTCCTCACTCTGGTTTTCGACCTCGACCGGTATCGACCCGGAATAACCGAGCAGAGAGCGGCACTGCTCGGCGGTCTTGTGATATGCGTCGATTTGAGCTTTGACCACTGCGTAAGCAGCCATGTCATGCTTCTGCAGCAAAGCATTGGCAAGCCGCAATCCCCTAATCTCGCGCTGCTCGCACCATTCGATGATTTCGTTCAGTGTCCTGTCTTTTTCAGTCACGTTCGTCGCCATCACATTCCTCCTTAATCAAGGCTCCGTTTGATTGATTTCCAAATCTGCTCCAGCTCAGCATCCGCCAAGCCACTATCCCGACCACGCCGCAACAGATCATCATGAATCTGGTGTTCGTTTTCGGGATGATTCTTGTATCGTCCGTACGCCCAGGCGTGCAGTGTGCTGTTGCGTTGGCCTTCCGGCACCGGCGTCATATCCGGCGTCCCCTGCGAATTGGACGCGGCTGGCCTGCCGGCCATGACATCATCCAAGCTCAATGCTGGCGCCTCCGGCTTCGGCTCATTCGTATAGCCGAAATCCTTGAGCATACGCATGATTGCCTCGCTCGCTTCCGGCACCACGCCTGAAGGGAGATCCACCAGCTCATACCGTTTGCCGTCGATGACACTGCCGGGACCAAGCACATAACCCTTGTTGCTGACACGCAGGTCGATCGGCAGATTCTGCTCATGCACCGCATTCTTCAGCAAGCTGACATCCATGCCTGTTGGCATGCGATAGTACAGGTGCACGCCATGCGGTGTTTTCGTGACCAACGTGGCCGGAAGCATGTCGGTGCCATAGTCGCCCGTCAACGCCTGCAGACACTGCCAGCCATCAGGACCATCAGCTTCAGAAGGCTTGTCACAGTCGATGACGAAGCAGTCGCCAAGCGGCACGACGGCATAACGGCTCATCTTATCTGTCACGAAAGTCGAATCCACGTGACTCTCGTCCGACGGATTCAACCGCTTCCACGACAGTGACACCTTCCCGTCGACCGGACCACCAGTCTTTCGCGCCTTGCCTTCGCACGGCGCGAAACCGACCTGGCCAGCCAACGCGGCCTCGACGATACCGGCCAGATCATGGCAGTCACCCACATCATCCAACGAACGAAGACTGTCACGGTTCGGCTTCGACAATGCCGTCTGCCACCAAGTGTCGGCAGGCTCCGTCTCGTTATCGAGAGCGGCCTTGCGATACACATCGAAGCGATTCTGGTCGGCGACGCGCACCACACGGCATTGACTGCCCGACAGCGCCTTGGTCTTCGAATTCTCCAAGCCCAGCACGTTCATCAAAGACTGCGGCACCGCCGTGTGAAACTCCTTGCGATAGTCGTTCCTGGACGCGACCGGAACACCATACTGCTCCTCGTTCGACGCGATCTCACTGATCAGCCAATACATCTCGTCACTGATGGTGCGAGCAGGACTAAGATTCACTATCTCCGGCTCATCCGAACGCTCCCACAGGCGGCAGGACAACACGAAGAACGCTGCGGGATGTCGATGGCAGAACCCCTCGATCGCATGATATTCGTCATACGAGCGGCCTTTCGACTGGTGGAATTCGACCTTGATGAAACGACGCACGTCGGAATTCTCGCCTGAATCAGCGAACCGCATGTTCGTCAGAATCAGCAACGTCGCAGATGGCGTCATCACGCGATAACGACCGCCGGTGACGCGGGCATTGACCTGCGAGCCGGTCGACAAGGCACGCAGCAGGGGAAGCATGTCCTCCGTGACCGCGCACGCCTCGTCATCAATCGCGAACGCCTTGCCGTCCATCTCATCATTCATGCTCTCACGGCCCAAAGTGTATCCGCCGCCAGTGCAATAGCCCTGCACGCTGAAGCCGGGGAACACCTTGCCGACACCCAAAACGCCAAGCAACGCCTGACGGGCGATCAGCGTCTTGCCATCACCGCCATGCCCGGACAGTACGTACGACAATTGTTTGAATGGCTCAAGCCATGGCGTCGCGAACATTCGGCAAAGATTCGCGCAGGACTTCTCATCGACGGTCAACCATTCGAGAATGCGCTTCGCATCCCTCAATGCCTGATTGCCCATTCCTGCCGGTGAGAATGTCTGCGTGACCGCAATATCCGGCTCATCCTGCAGACAGACGATTCTTCCTTCACGGCGCACCCACACGCATGGGTCGCAGCGCACGCCGCGTTCGACTTGGTCGAACCATTGGCTTCGCTTCGCCTCGCGAAGAATCGTCGCACTGTAGAGCGAATTACGCTCACTGCTGCACGCGTTCGCGCCGATATGGTATTCATCCTCGATGGTTTTCACGGGATGCCATGAATTGAGGATGAGCCTTTCGCCCTCATGGTCGGACGTGTCTGGGTCTCGACGCCAGAGCCTTTGCTGTGACGGGCAGTAGCGAAGATGCCCTTCGCGGAGCTCCCAGATGGCTTTTTGATAGCCGGCGGCCACGACTGGGATTTTCTTGCGATGTTCGGTGGCAGTATCGCCACCATCGCAGATAAGTTCAAGGTTGCGGCCATCGATGGTTGTGATGATCGTGCGGTCGTTCGCCGGCGTGAAGGTGAGTGCGAGCATATGGAAGATTCCCGCGAATTGCGCTGGCAAGTCTTCAGTGGGAATGGGTGAGTATTTGCTGTAGTTTCTCATTTTTTCACCTCCTTTTTTGCGGAGACGGTTACTCCCCTATACACACAACACAAAAAACAACAAAAAAGACATATATATAAAACACTTTGTCCTTTTGTCCTTTTTCTATATATGGTTGATTTTTCGTCCTTTTTGGGTGGACTTTGCCTACGTCCCCATGTGTCCACCACGTCCCCGCAGTGACGTTTTCGATTAGCGAGACGTCACTGCAGGAACGTGGTGGGGACGTTTTCCTATTTTTTAGAATTCAGGCTCTTGTCCACTGCCCGCGCCGAGCGCGTTGACGACCTGGTCGACCGGCTTGCCGAGGAGTCCCGCTATCTCCTGCACGTTTTTTCCTGCGGCCTGCAGTTGCGCGGCCTGCTGTTTTTCCTGCATGGTCAAGCCTGCGGGCTGTCCGAGTGTGACTGGCTGCCCGTAAGCGGCCTGTTGGGGCTGCTGTGGCGAGTATGACGGTTGGACGGCCTGCGGGTCGTTCATCGCCGCGTTCAGATCGGACTGCTTCTTCGGAGTGACGACGTAGTCGTAGATCTTCGCGTCGTTGTAGCCGCGGGTCTTCGCGGGCTGGGTGCGGGCGAAAGTGGCTTTCAAGTGGTCGCCGACGTCCGGATGGTCGCCGACTCCGGCCTGACGGCATGCGAGACGCAATTGGCTGATGTTATAGCCTTTCACGTACACGCCTCGAATGCCGGAGTCTCCGACGCGATTTGGGTCTTGCAGTGTGGTCTGCAGGTGGATGACGACCTGCGGCTTCGGCTTGCCGTTGGGATAGTAGAGGGGTTCGCCGGTGGTGAAGTCGGTCTGCTGTTCCGCGCGGATCTCCACGATTTCGCCTTCCACGCTGGTGCCGATCGGATCGTCCTTGCTGAACGCGCTGGGTGCGCCTCCCTGCATGACGTCGTCAAGGCTTAACGTTTCGGCGGGCTGCTGCTGCGCCTGTTGTGGCCGGTAGCTGGCTCCGCCTTGCTGGGTGAATCCGCCACCGTAATTGTTGTTTCCGAACATTGTCTTTTTACCTTTCTATTTTGTGTAGGTGGATTCGAGCAGCCCGATGAGCTGCCCCCATTTGTCCGGTATCGCCGGATATTGGTTTTGGTTGAGCTGGGAGAGGTCTCCGAGCTGGTCGTCCGGCCAGCTGCCGCATTGGAAGCAGTGGGTCGGACTGGTTGGCAAAGCGTGTATCCACGCGTCGCGCACGTTTGGTCCGTCCGATTCCTCGATGAGGTCAAGGAGGTTGACGAGGAGTTGCGCGCGGCTGAGCGCCCACCGTCCGGGTTTCGGGTCGAAGTCGAATTCGACCGGCAATGCGTCGGCCAGACTGACGCTGTTCCTGGGCAGGAAGTAGATCGCGTTCCTTTTGCAGGGTTCGCCGTCGTTTTCCAATCCGATGCCGTACAGGCTCGCCTGTATGCGATATTGCTGGCTTGGACCGTTGGCTTTGACGTTGCGGATTGTGGTGGGGCCGGTGATTTTCCAGTCGATGGTCGTGTTGTTTTCCGCGTCGTACAGGTCGATGCTGCCGTGGATGCGCTGATGGCCGTGGAGTCCGTGGATGCTGCCCACGTCGACGTGTCTTTCGGCGTCGAAGCGTTTCACGGCCCATGGTTCTCCTCCATCGTCGTCTGGGACGGTGAATTCGTCCTTGCGGCCGTTGAACAGGTGTTCGAATCTTGAGTGGACGCACGTGCCGATGAATGGCAGCCATGCGGCCGACTGGTGTTTCTCCCATCCGGCGAGTCTGGCGGCCAGGCAGTGGAGGCAGTCGGTGCCGAGTTCGCTTGGCCCGATCTCCTTTTGCAGGTTTCGTGGCTGGTTGGCGATGTGTGCTTCGATGATCAGGCGGATTTCCTTCCATTCGTCCGATTCCTGCGAAGCGGATGGTGTGGCATCGACGAGTGCGGTGCCCATGTTGGCTTTCATGACTGTTTCAAGGTCGAGTTGTGAGCTCATATCCCACCCTTCCGCATTCCTCGTCGAGACGGGCCCAGAGGAAAGCCGCCAAGTCCCCCGCCTCTTGTGTGTCGATGATGTAGGCTTCGTCCATGAATCCGGGCGCCTTGTCGTAATGGTCGAGCGTCTTGCTGAGCGCGCGGCCGACCGCCTCCTGGCTGATTGGAACGCGCGTCATTCGACCACCAGACTTGCCGCACCGGTCTTCACGCACCCGCGCAATGCTGGCTCGCCGACCTGGCTGACGATTTCGGACAATGCCTTCGGTTGGATCCGATAGCAGTCGGCGTACTGTTGCACAGGAAAGCGCCGTTCGAATGCTCTGGCATCGAGGTTGCGTTTGCCTTTGCGGATTTTCACGGTCAACGGTCCGGCAGCGTATTCGCCTGGCCCGCGGTTCTCCATGAGTTCGGCTTTCAATCCGTCGGCTTCTTCCTGCAGGTCGGCGATGCGGCTTTTCAGTTCCACGTACCGTTTGGCCAATGTTTCGAGGTTCTGCGCGCTCATTTGCTTGTTCCTTTCACGATGATGCTGGTTTTGGTGGGGATGACGCTGGTCTGGTGGTGCGGGTAGGAGCGTCGGTGCGTTTCCACGACGTCGAACGCGGGCGTGGTTCGCATGGCCGGCCCCAATGGTCCGCACGTGCGGCAGTACGGCATGTGTCCCCTCTGCTTGCTCATTCCACGTCCTCCACGGTCGATTGCGTCATGCCGTCGTCTTCGGTGGTGTGATTCGTTTCCTCGCACCGTCGGCTGACGATCGCGATGTCGCAGGTCCTTGGATTGCGTAGGAGCCGGCTGATGGCCGCGCCTTCCTTGACGACGTTCTGGCAAATGTCGATGCATTTCGCGACAGTTCCGGCAGGCGTGCCCATCAGACCCTTCTTTTCGATGGTCTGGTCCGCTTTGTCGATGAATGCCGCGGCTGCGTCGCCGATTTTGCTGGCCGCCGGGTAGAGGCTCGCGAGGTCGGCGCTCATGTCCTCGTCGTCGATGAGGGTCTGCACAACGTATTCACTGGTGTTTTTCATGGTGTTTTCTCCTATCTGGGTATGTATTCCTGTTTGAAGTAGATGCTGGCCCTCGTGCATGGCGTGTATGGCTGGCCGTGCCATGTGAGCGGGTCGCCGCTTTTCCGTTTGCGTGGCCTGCCGTGCGCGCCAAGCACGTACTGGTCGGGACGGTGCACGTGCACGCTGGCTTCGATGATCTGCCGGTCGTCCGTGTAGGCGACGCCGTTCAACGCGTCGGTGAACAGTTTCGCCAGATTGTCCCAGTCACGTCCGCGCCGTGTTGCCGTCCAGAACGTGAGCGCCAGACAGACAGGGCCTTCATATGGCGGCAGGTTCGGATACCGGCTGCGCCATTCCGAGTACACGCGGTTCTCGGCTTCCCGCGTCCGCGTCGGGGTGATGCCGTGTCCCTGGTAGACGCGTGGACGACCTTTCGACTGCGGGTCGCCAGGCACGGTGAGCTCGCACACCATTGGCCATTCCGGCAGGCTTAATGTTTCGAGACTCAATCCAGGTCACTCCATTCGGGCGTTCTGCCGGTGGTGAGGAAGCCTCCGCGTCGGGTCCGCGCGTTGACGAGCAATCCCATGTCGGCGAGCCTGTGCACGTCGCCCATCACGGTGCTCCGGGGGATGTTGAGCCGTAAGGCCACCTTGTGGCTGCTGGGCGTCACTCCTTCCATCTGCAGTGCGATGATCGTCTCGTACACGCGTTGGATGCGTGGTTTCACGTCGATGTCACGCCGGGTGCGGCGTCTCATCCGCGTGATGTACTCGCGTTCGTCGTGGAGGAGCCGGTCGAGGTCGATGCCGGTCTCCTGGCTCCATGTCTTCGGCGAAGTGTGGTGGCCGTGGCTTCGGGATGCGCCGTAGCGGATGCTGCCGCGGTTGACCGGAGCGTACTTCGCGTGCAGTTGGAGGCTGTTGGCTCCGCTAGGCATGATCGTCGTCCTTTTCGTCGTATTTGGGTGCGAATTTGACGGTCAGCCATGCCGCGGAGGCGATGTACACTCCTTCGACCATGAGCGCCGTGTTCATGCTGCCTCCATGCCAGGTGAGCATGATGGTCAGGCTGGCGATGAGACAGACGCTTGCGAGAGCGAAGAGGATGCGACGCAGCATGTAGTTCGGTTTCCTTTCCCGCTGGTCTTCGAGCCGGTAGTCATTGTCGGTCATTTGTTTTCCTCCAGTTCCTTGAGGATGCGATTGCATTCGCGGCGCATGAATTGGACATCAACCTTCGTGAACGTGAAATCGGCGCGTCCGGCCGAAGTGAAGAAGCTGACTTCGACTTCGGCGTGGTGGTCACTGGTCTCGTTCTGGTGTTTGCGGACGCGCATCTGCAGCGCGCCATTCGCGAACTGGCTCATCGTGTGCCTCCTATCTCGTTTTGCAGCAGGTATGCGAATGTTTCGAGGTCTTTCGCCTGGATGCCGGCGAGCGTGAACGTCCCGTTGACGGTGAGTTCGATGAGTTGCGCGGTTCCGTCCGCCAGGAGACGGAACGCGTAGCCGGTGCGTCCGACCAGGATGATCTTCCCCGACTGCGGCGGGGCAGGCGGATTCAGCCTCACGGCCTGTCTGATGCTCATATGTCACAGCTCCTTGTTGATCGTGTCGACGATGAGGCCCACGATTCCGGTGACGTCAAGGTCGACGTAGCCGACGATGTGGCCGAGAGGCCTCATGGCCTCCGCATCCCCATCCGCGAACGCGTGGACCAGTTCGCCCCGTGTCTCGAATTCGTCGAACACCGCCTGCACGCAGGCCTTGCGAATCGTTTTCATGCCTATTCCTCCTCGTATTCGGTCGTGCACTGGTACAGGTGGTCGCGGAAGTATTCGATCATCGGCTCCTTCGGGTACATGACGGTCCTTCCGACCTTCACGAATTTCGGGCCGATGCCGTCGCTTCTCCAGTGCGCGAGCGTGCTTTCCTTGATGCCGCAGCGGTCGGCAATGTCCTTCGTCGTGTTCATCGGCTTCAGGACCTCAGCGAGCGCAGCGAACGTCGTATCGTCTTCCATCACGCGCCTCCTTTGCGTGTGCGATGCCGGGCGGCGTTAGGAGAACCGCCCGGCCCTCTCCTAAACTCGGTGTCATCCCGCATTTCCGACGTGCGGGCCGAACAGTTAGGAGAAGAATCATGCTCACACAGCGACAGGCACTCGAAGAGGCGAGAGGAAACATCGCCTGCGGAACCAGCATCGCCGCGCGAATCAAGGAGACCTCGCAGAATCCCGAGATTCGGGAACTCGCGAAGGCAGTCTATTTCATCGGATTCGGCAGCCAGCAGATCGTCAACGCCTTCACCGACTCCGGCAGGATAAAGGATCTCTAGAAGGAAACGGCAGACGGCTTCCATCTGTCCAAGCACGGCGGCGGCAGCGGCGACCTCCCTCAACTGCTCGAGGCCTCTGCCGCCGATCGACGACATGGCGAAGGTCGAATCAATGAGGTCGACGCTTGTCTTCGGCTGCGTCGCGGTGATGAGACGGTTCCTCAAATCATCGAACGCGGAGAGCATTGCCCTTTGCATGTTCTTGTCCATCACGCACCCGCTTCCAACGTCGGCTTGAGGAACAGGTTGGTGAAGTACGTCTGTCCCTTGCCGGTGACTTTCGGCGTCTTGTTGATCGTGGTGTGTCCGTCGGCGTGCGTGACGGTCGTCTCCTTGATCTCGAACAGTCCGAGGTCCATGCTTTTCTGTGTCGGCATGTTCCAGCTGGAGCCCTTGGCTTTGATGAGCCATCCGTGTTCTCGCAGCCACGCGAACAGGCGCTTCTGGCCGATGTCGACGCCGTTGCCTTTCAGGATCTTCGCAAGGTCGCCCACGAGGATGGACGTTTTGGCGCTTTCGACCGCGTTGGCGAACAGTACCTTGCCTTCCTGCGCCTTGAGCTTTTTCGCCTGTTCGTCGACTTTGGATTGCAGCCATTTCAGGCTGGCGAGCGCCATCTGTTCGGGTGTCATCCGTTCCTGGCCGGCCATGTACCCGCCATGCCTGCGAATCGAAGGCAGCACCTCGTCGTACACCCATTTCTCGAAGCGCTCCGCCGCGGGGAGCTTGCTGGACGTGATGAGCCGGTACAAGTCACCCTCGGAAATAAATCTGACCTGCTGGATTCCGCCCGCCGTCTCAAGGGGTTTCCGAATCGGGAACCCCTTGCAGTGGTTGATTACGGCCTTAGCAGGGTTTGCATAGCCGAGCACTTGAGCAACGTCAGTACCGCAGAAGAGCGGATTGCCGTTCTCGTCCTGCGCGGTGCGCACCTTGTTGCCTTCGAATTCGAGGGATTGGATTTCGTTGTTCATGCCGCTAGCCCCTTGCTTTCCCTAGTCTCCACTGTGTTTGCGTTCAGCCATTCCTCGATGTCACTTGTGCGATACAGCACCGTGCGTGGTGTCGCCTGGATAAAGCGCGGCCCGCGGTGCTGATATCGAAGCTGGCTGAGGTGGTTGCGTTTGATGCCGTACTTCGCTTCGACCTGCGTCGGCGTCAGCGTCAGGCATTCACTGGCCGTCATGTCCCGTTCCTTTCATTTTTCACAAGTTCGAACTTTTCGAACCTGAGACATAAATTAGCACAAGTTTGAGTTATTGCAACTTGTGAACATTATCGGCGTGTCACGTTATAAAATTTGAAACATGAGAATTAATAAAGCAGTCGCAGAGACATTGAAGACATGGCGGCATACTTCGAGGCTTACATTGGATCGCGTGGCCACAGAAGCCGTCAGTCAAGGTGGAACATGGTCAAGCTCCACCGTCGCCAGTCTTGAGAAAGGGATAGCGGCCGGATCGCTTGAAAACATGATCATCCTTGCCAAAACGATCAGCGCCATCAACAACAAGCCATTCTACCTGTCAGACCTATTCCCAGGCGAAGGAGATATAGAGCTATCCGACAAGCTAAAGATAAGCAGAAACGACCTCCGCTCCATCCTCAGTGGACACCACGTCGACGTCGAGCGCGAAAGTATTGTAGAGCAGCTTACGGTTGAATTCATCAATCGAAAGATTGCTTCGGGGCTTCCTTCATACTTTGCCGACCTATCAATGAAGGTCATCGACATCGCATCCTCGATTTATACCGGAGAAATCAAGACGCATCAACCCACACTGGCCGAGGAACGCGCGGCAAAGAAGCTCAATATCACACCACTGGCAGTCGCCGCGTTTTGCATGCTCGAATATGACGGACGCACATTAGACGAAGAAGCCACGAATCGAGCTGGCAAACATTCATCGCCACAGAAGCGCGGCCGTGCTACAAGAACTATCCTGGAGGAGCTTGACACGCTGATTGACCACATCACCAATACCGGTGAGATGCCGGCAAAATGGGCTCCCGACTATTGCAACTTGCCGCCCCAGGAGCTTGCGGCCAACACTGACAGGAACCGTGATCTGGAGGCGGAGACTCCGGATGAGTGATGTGTTCCGCGGCTTCGCGGAAACTTATTATTATACACCTTTTTTGGATTATTAAAAATGACCGAATTCGACCACTTTTACGGTGGATAAGTCAAAATCGTTGAAAGGACAACGAAATGCCGGTGGAAAAGTCATCAAGAATCCATGCAAAAGATGTCGACGTGACCATTCACGCCGTCAACGGCGAAGACTACATCAGTCTCACCGATCTCGCCAGACACAGCAGTGACAGGACAGGCGAAGTCATCCGACGATGGCTGCGCCTATCGGACACCATCTCATTCCTTAGCACATGGGAGAAAATATCGAATCCAAAGTTCGACAGCGATGCGGCCGCAGCGATCTTGGCCCAATCCGGCCGTAACATCTTCTCCCTGTCCGCATCGGAATGGATAAGCAAAACCAATGCCATCGGAATCCGTTCGGAACGCGGACGTTCCGGAGGGACATACGCCCACAAGGACATCGCATTCGCTTTCGCATCATGGATAAGCCCGGAATTCCACCTGTTCGTCATCAAGGACTACCAACGCCTCAAAGACGCCGAAGCACAACGAACCGGAATCGAATGGCACGCAAGGCGAGAACTCACCAAGACGAACTACCGTCTCCACACCGACGCAGTGAAGGAATCACTCCAAGGCAAGGACCTGTCCAAATTCAGGGAACGTATCGAATACGCGTCAGAAGCGGACGTCATCAACCTCGCCGTGTTCGGAATGAAAGCGGCGACATGGAAGACGAATCACCCCGGATGGAAGGGGAACATGCGCGACTACGCCACGGTCAGAGACCTGGTCATACTCCAGAACATCGAGGCTTTAAGCGCCGCATACATATCACAGGGGTACAGCAAAATCGAACGCTTCGAGATGCTCAAGAACGAGGCCGACAGGCAAAGAGAAAGCCTCAAGGACGACGTGCCATCGATAGAACGTCTGCGAAACATCATTGAGTCCACGGAAGAGATCAAGGAAACGAATCAACCTGGAATCGAGAACGATGGAGGGAACGACGACGCCAAGTAGCACGGCTTCTGATCCACGTATAATGGGTTGTGACAGTACCCAGCACGCGAGCGTCTTCGGCGCGGCGAACCAGGCTGGGTCGTTTCATATCACCGGCGGATACGACCTCGGCGCCTTCCTCGACCGCGCATGGAAGGAACACATCCGCATCATCGAACAACCATTGCCGGACGGACTATGCGGCGCATGGCACGAGACGAGCCGAACCATATTCCTCCACGACCGGCTCAACCAGCGCCAACGCCGCTGCACATTGTGCCACGAGCTCATCCATGCCAAACACCACGATTCGGGATGCGGCACGCAGTATGGATTGAAGTGCGAGCGCCGGTGTCGCAGGGAGACCGCGCTGGCGTTGATCAGTCCTGTGGACTATGGAATGGCCGAGACGGTGTACGAGGGCAATACGTGGATGATGGCCGTGGAATTGGGCGTCACCATCCAGGTGCTGAACGACTACCGGCAGCTATTGTACGATTCCGGCGTGTGCGTGCAATGAAAGAAAGCCCCGTCGCCCGCACGTTAGCGGGCGCCGGGATGAAAAGACCATTCGAACATACGGGAAGGGGAACGCACATGCCGAAGGTGACCATCGACGACCTGTGGCTGAGGAACGACAGCGAAGGCAATCCGCCAAGCCGCGCGGCCAAACGCTCCCTGGCGAACTCACGCAATCCGATGAAAGCCCACGTGCCCGAAAAATGGCGCAAAAGCCGGTATGGAATCGGCATGAGATGGCGATGCCATTGGACCATCGTCAAGGACGGCAGGCGCGTGCAGAAGGCGAAACAGTTCGCCAAGCTCGCCGACGCGCAGGAATACGCCGCGGCCATGGAAGACGACATCAGACGCGGACGATACCGCGACCCACGTCAGGAACTACGCCTGCTGGACGACGTGGCCCATGAATGGCTCACGTCGAAAGTCGACCTGAAACCCGGCACGACCGGCCGATACGCGAGGGAACTCAGACTGTACATCCTGCCGAAATGGAGCGGGACGACGTTGCGGGAGCTTCGTCCGGACCTGCTGCAGGAATGGGTCGGCCAGCTCATGGAAGGCGGATATCCGGCCTCATGGCCGGAAGGACGCGACCCGAAGCCATTGAGCGCGCGCAGCATCCGCAACATCGTGAAGGTGGTGCTCAAAGGAGTGCTCGACCATGCCGTGGACCACGGCTGGATCGGCGAGAATCCAGTGGACAAGGTCACCGTGCCGAAAATCGTCACGGCCGGCGACGACATGGTGTTCCTCACGATCCACGAGGTCGAACTGCTCGCCGACGAGGCGGAAAGGATCGGAAGACCAGTGGACGGGCTGCTGGTCAGATGGCAGGCCTACACGGGCTGCCGCATCGGCGAATCGCTCGCATTGAAGGTCGGTGACGTGGACGTGGCCAGACGGCGCGCCAGAATAAGCCGCACATGGACGGACGACGGGCATGGAGGCAGCATGCTTGGCACTCCGAAGAACGGCAAGACACGCAACATCGCGATCCCGCGATTCCTCATGCCGCAGATCGAAAAACAGATGGGCGGCATGTCCGACGACGATTGGCTGTTCCGCGCTTCCCGTAGCGGGAACATCTGGACGAACACATGGCGGACGAGAATATGGAACAAGGCCGTCAGGGCGGCCGGCATGGAGGACGAGAGTGTGACCATCCACAGTCTGCGCCACACGTACGCGAGCTTCGCGATCGCCCAGGGCGCGGACGTGAAGACCCTGCAGATGCAGCTAGGCCACAGCTCCCCCAGCATCACGCTGAACACGTACACGGCGTTGTGGCCGGAACGGTTGGACGACGTGGCCGACGCCGTCGGGGCTTTCCGCGAGCGCGAACTTGGGTGACGTTTCGATGGAGATACCGCAGTGTTTGTATGCATTTGTATGCGGACTATCGCAGCGGATAAAAGAAATGCCTTGGAAACTTAATGTTTCCAAGGCTTCCGGTCGGGCTGACAGGATTTGAACCTGCGACATTCTGCTCCCAAAGCAGACGCGCTACCAAACTGCGCTACAGCCCGTTCATGCACTCCCGCACGTGGCAGGTGAACACGAGTTTCCATTGTAGCGTATGGTAGGACAACGACAGGCTAGAATGGCAAATACTGGAGGGAACGCGCATGGGACGTCATCAGCAAGCCGAGGCTTCAGGCATCATTTCCTTCATGGCATGCGCCACTCTTGCATGGATCGCCATGGACCTATATCTGCAATTCGCTCCCGCCATCTGGCGTGTCACCCAACGCCTGTTCACCGTGTGTGCCGGAATCACCGCGGGATGTGGAGTCATCTCGTTCACCTTGGGGTATGCGCGCAACTCCAGGTCAATGACGTTGAAACATGGCTGGACCATTCCTATTCGCCGTATCTTCGAGATACTCGCTTTGTCCGTGGTCTACGCGTCGACCATTTTCGTCACGGCGTTCATGCTGCTTTCCATTGCCAGCAACATGATGGGGTTGCGCACGTTAAAAGGCTATCTGACTGCGCTCTGCGCCGCGATCTCGGGGGTCGTAGGCTATGTCACGTTCGTACAGGCGGAACTCATGAATGCCAAGACCATCGCATCCTTGTTGCCGTTCTTCGTGGTTTCCGGTGTCAGCATCGCAGGATTGACGTCCGATGATCCATACTGGTACAACAACAATTTCTCCCAATTGGGCGATCGAACCACTTTTGCTGCTCGTATGTTCAATTCGACATTGATGTTGGCCGGCGTCTGCATCGTCATCATCAGCTATTTCGCGATTTCGGAGCTCATCACCACGCACCGTCTGCAGATGCAGTATCTGTCTGCAAGCGATGAAAAAGAAGCTCCCAAACACTTCAAGGCGCGGATTCTTCTGCTATCGACCATGCTGACGCTCGCAGGCATCGCCTTCATCGGCATCGGCATGTTCCGTTACACGCCGCATCCGATTCTGCACAACGTATTCGCCCGCGGTCTTCCCTGCCTGATGAGCGTGCTGATGATCGCGCTGCCTTGGCTGGCCCCGCAGCTTTCAAAAGTAGTATATGTGATTTCAGACCTAGCTATCGTGATCGGGGCTCTTGCCGGGTTCCAGTGGTTGGCGGGGCGTAACACGTTGACGAACGTCGAGGCTCTTGCCGGCATGATGTTTCTGGGCTGGTTCATCATCTTTTCACGGCAGATTGCGGCCATCGAATCCGATCGTGTGCAGACGCAGCTTATTCTGGCGCAAACCAAGCGGCCAGAATCCGTCGAGGATCTTGCGGAGGTCAGCGAAACCGTTCCTGGAACCGTTTCCCGACTCTCGTCGGAAGTCTAATTCTCGTAACGGTTCACGAGCACAGTCCACAAACAATACGGCGAGGTGTCACCCGTACGGATGGCACCTCGCCTGTTCTCATGGCTATCAGAAATCGTAGTTCTTTGTGGTGGGCTTTCTATCGCTCATCAGCAACAGGAAGCTTCTCGACTGCGCCGTGATCGCGAAGCCGGCCTCATAGTTGAGTTCCGGACCCTTCGGATTATGCGTGTCGACGACCAGACGCCATTTCTTGCCATACCGCTCGTCCGGCAAGGTGAACATAATCGGCTCGTAATGCGCGTTGAAAATCAGGATGAAGTTATTGTCCACCATCTGGTTGCCATACCAGTCGGCTTCCGGAATATCGGAACCGTTCAGATAGATCATCACCGAGAACGCGTGGGTATTGGACCAATCTTCCATGTCCATGATGGAACCGGTGTGGTCCATCCATTCGACCTGCGGAATCTTATCGTCCGGGTCTCCTGGCTCGCGGCCGGTGAAGAAACGACGACGGTGGAGCACCGGGTGCTCGAGTCGCAGATGAATCAGCTTCGAAACGAACTCAAGCAGATCCTTCTGACTATCGTCAAGATCCCAATTGGTCCATGAAATGGCGTTGTCCTGGCAATAGGCATTGTTGTTGCCCTGTTGCGTGCGTGCCACCTCATCGCCGCCGCAGATCATCGGAATGCCCTGACTGCACAGCAGCGTCGCGAACATGTTGCGCATCTGCTGTTGCCGCAGGTCGTTGACGTCCTTGATGGTGGTCGGGCCTTCGACACCGCAGTTCCAGGAACGGTTGTTGCTTTCGCCATCCCTATTGCCTTCGCCGTTGGCGTCGTTATGCTTCTCGTTGTAGCTCACCAAATCGTTCATGGTGAAGCCATCATGTGCGGTGATGAAGTTCACGGAAGCCACCGGACGGCGGCCGTTCATCTGATACAGGTCGGAGCTGCCCATCAGACGGCTGGCGAATTCCGGTAGCGTCGATGGTTGCGAACGCCAGAAGTCACGCACGCAATCACGGTAGCGGCCGTTCCATTCGGACCAGCTGGACGGGAAGCCGCCCACCTGATAGCCGCCGGAACCCAAATCCCAAGGTTCGGCGATGAGCTTGACACGGGAGATGACCGGATCCTGTTCGACGATGTCGAAGAAGGCGGACAGCTTGTCGACTTCCTGGAACTGGCGGGCCAGCGTGGCCGCAAGATCGAATCGGAAACCATCGACATGCATTTCGGTGACCCAGTAGCGCAGGCTGTCCGTGATGAGCTGCAGCGCGTGCGGCGAGCGCATCAGCAGGGAGTTGCCGGTGCCGGTCGTGTCGAAGTAGTGGCGTCGGTCGTTGTCGACCAGACGGTAGTAGGCACCGTTGTCGATGCCTTTGAAGCTTAGGGTCGGGCCGAGGTTGTTGCCTTCGGCGGTGTGGTTGTACACCACGTCGAGGATCACTTCCATGCCGGCGCGATGGTAGGCCTTGACCATGGATTTGAATTCGTTGACCTGCTCGCCGCGTTGTCCGGAGCTTGAGTACGCGTTATGAGGCGCGAAGAAGCCGATGGTGTTGTAGCCCCAGTAGTTGCTCAGGCCTTTTTCCTGCAGGAAGCTGTCGTTGACGAACTGGTGGATCGGCATAAGTTCGATGGCGGTGACGCCGAGCTTCCTCAGATATTCGATGACCGATGGATATGCGAGGCCCGCGTAGGTTCCACGGATGTCCGGCGGCACGTCCAGGTTGAGATTGGTCATGCCACGCACATGGGCTTCGTAGATTACCGAATCATGGTAGGAGATGTTCGGATGTTGGTCGTTGCCCCAGTCGAAATACGGATTGACCACGGCCGATTTCATGGTATGCGGCGCGGAATCCAGCGTATTCATGCTGGTGACGTCCTCAGGGCTTTTGAACCAATACGAATAGAGGCTTTCGTCACCGTCGATGTTTCCCTCGATGGCTTTTGCGTACGGGTCGAGCAGCAACTTGTTCGGGTTGCACCGCAGGCCCTTTGCTGGATCATACGGACCGTACACACGATAGCCGTACCGTTGCCCGGGTTGTATTCCCGGCAGATAGTTATGCCATACGTAGGAGTTCTGCTCCGTCATTTCCACTCGGGTCTCACGGTCTTCCTCATCGAAAAGACAAAGCTCGACTTTCTGGGCCACTTGAGAGAAGAGGGCGAAATTCACGCCGGCGCCGTCGTAGCTCGCACCGAGTGGATACATCGATCCAGGTCTGATTTGCATAATTCAAGTATCGCACGTTTTGCGAGTTGAATTCGTTATTTCGTTTATTCCGGCGATTGTTTTTACAATTCGAAACCTGCAGGCCGCTATTGTTGCCGCATTCTGCGAATTTGCTCATGCAAAATGGCGATCTCCGAATTGGAGGCCGTGATGTGCGTGTCTCGTAGCTGCTTCCACGGGATCCAAGCAGATTCGACATGCTCGTCGGCGTCGAAATGCCGTTCGACGGCCTGCCAGTGGCGCAGGTGCACCACCATGATGTTGGCCAGTTCGTCGGTCATGCCTTCGGATGAATAGAATTGCCCGACATGGTCGATATCGCAACTGTTTTCGTCGATTGGCTCGACGCCGGTCTCTTCGCGCAGCTCACGCAATGCGGCCGCATCGACGTCTTCCCCGTCATCGATGAGTCCTGCCGGCAGACCGTAGGCGAAGGCGTCGCAGCCGACACGGTATTCTCGTTCGACCAAGTACAAATCCTGCGCGCAGTCATGCACCAGCATGACCACACAGGGCGCGTGCCGCATCACCTGTCTGCGGATCACGGTTTGTCCGCCGTCTCGTGTCTGCAACGCGATACGCATGTCCTCCACGCCGAAAATCGCGCCTTGATACACGTGCTCTCTGCTGAGTACTGTGGCCGGTCTGGTCATGTCCACGCCATCGCTGGATTCGTTCAGCGACATATCCATGCTGGTCGTATCGGACATCGTCGTTCAGCGTTCCTGCCCGCAGGACGGCAGTACCAGATTCCAGGGATCGGTGTTCATGGAAATCCAGCGGACGGTGGGGATGTCTCCGGTCGCCTCAGATACGGCACGAGGCACATCGCCCATGGCGTATTGGAACCATATGGATTCGATGGCGCTGTGTGGCGTGTTGATGAACATCGGACGAACAGTGGCGTCGCCTCGGCCGAGTTCGATGTCCGCGGCACGCATGGACGCCTCATAGCGCGCCTGCTCGATGGCATCGGTCACCGGATGATGGCGCAGATCGCTGGTCACATACACATCGACGCCTGCGGCACGCACTTCATCGAACAGGGAATCGCCCGAGCCCGGCAATACCGCCACCGTGCCGATCGTCGCGTCAAGGTCGCCGCACACCTGCACGCCAAGTTCGGTGTATGGCAGCGCGTCGGCCACACGACGGGCGAAATCACGCAATGCGATCGGCTCCTGCAACCGGCCGACACGGCCCAATCCGACCGGATGTTCGGCTTTCGGATCTTCGATGGGTACCAGCGGACGCTGTTCGATCAGGCCGAACGCGTCGGCGGCGGCCATGCTGACTCCTCGGTAGGAGGCATCGGCATTGGTGTGCCCAACCCACAGCGCGCAACCGGCGAGGTTGAGCTTCCGGACGATCTCACCACGGAATCCTAGTCCGGAGACCGCATGCACGGAACGGAAGAACAGCGGATGGTGGCAGATCAGCAGGTCGATGCCTCCGGCGATAGCCTGGTCGATCACCGCCATGGATGGGTCCGCCGCGAACGCGATGTTGCGCACGTCGTGGCGAAGGTCTCCCACGATGAGTCCCGGCTCATCCCATTGTTCCGCGTATCGCAGCGGATACAGCGTTTCAAGCACATCCACGACCTGCTTCAGCGTTGCCACAATCTTCCTTCTTTCTTTTTTAATCAGCCTTCGATTATCCGACGGGAACGGATCAGTGGGCCGCCAATTGCCAATCGGAACCGATGCCCGTCGATACGTCCAACGGAACGGCCATGGTGACGGCATGCTCCATGGCATCCTTCACCAGCGCGGTGGCCTGCTTCTCCTCACCGGGCGCGATCTCCACCACAAGTTCATCATGAATCTGCAGTATGAGGCGACTTCCAAGGTTCGCTTCCTGCAGTGCGTCATACGCACGAATCATGGCGATTTTCATGATGTCCGCCGCCGAGCCTTGGATAGGCGCGTTCAACGCGGCGCGTTCGGCCGCGTCCCTCACGGCACGGTTCGGCGATTTGAGACCGGGGAAATACCTGCGCCTTCCGAAAATGGTTTCGGTATATCCTTTTTCGCGTGCGGACGAGACAAGCGATTCAAGGTATTCATGGACTTTGCCAAAAGTGGCGAAATACTGGTTTTTCAGCGATTCGGCTTCTTTGGGCTTGATCTTGAGCTGCTGGGCAAGTCCATACGTGCTCAGACCGTAGGCAAGTCCATAGCTCATCGCCTTGACGTGGCTACGCTGATCGGACGTGATGTCGTCAACGGGAATGCCGTAGACCAAGCTGGCCACATACTTATGGAAGTCCTTGCCGGAGCGGAAGGCCTCTATCAACGCCTCATCACCGGAAAGGTCGGCCATGATGCGCAGTTCGACCTGCGAATAGTCGGAGCTCAGCAACGATTCGAAGCCCTCTCCCGGCACGAACGCGGATCGAATCTCACGACCTGCGGGATCCCGGTTCGGAATGTTCTGCAGGTTTGGATCGACGGAGCTCAATCGTCCGGTGGCTGCCACCGTCTGTTCGAAAGTGGTGTGGATGCGACCGTCATGACGGTTTGTGGCGTCGATCAACGTCTGCACGATCTGCTTGAGCTTGTTCTTTTCACGATGCATCAGCAACGCGTCAAGGAACTGGCATGCGCGGTCGTTATCGTACGAGCGGTCACGCAAGGTCTGCAATGCCGCGGCATTGGTGGTGTATGAACCGGACTTGGTTTTTTTCGTCGGTTTCAATCCCATGTCTTCGAACAGGATCTTCTGCAGCTGTTTGGGGCTTTGCAGGTTCACCTGCTCCCCCGCGAACTGCCACGCCGTTTCCTGTGCCTGGGCAGCGTCGGCGGCAAGTTGGTCGCGCATCTGCACCAGACGTGTCATATCCACTTGGGCGCCGACCTGTTCCATGCCATGCAGGACCTGAGAGACCGGAAGCTCAATGGATTTGAGGAGACCGAATTGTTCGCGCTTATCCAGCACACCGGCCAAATATTCGGCCAAAAGCCCCACGATTGCGGTGCGGGTGAGTATCAGCTCGTCGTTCTTGGAATCGGTTTCCTCAGGCTCGTCGAAGTCCAAGGTCCCCTGTGTCGCGGCTTCGGCTTGTGCTTCGATGTGCAGATCAAGGAAATGGGCCGCAGCCTGTTCCAGCGTGTCCGCATGGAAATCCGGGTGGGCAAGATATCCGGCGAGCTTGGTGTCGAACAATGGTTCCGGAAGTTCCACGCCGATGCTGCCCAGCAGATGCGCATGTTCTTTGTAACCGTGCACGACCATGGAATGGTGATAGCGGTCGAACAGCCTTTGCAGGCATTGCACCATATCCGGACTGAATACGTCGATGCGAATGGCTTCGCCGTGCACGGCGATCATCAATGCCGAAAGAGAGGCTTCTCCGGGTTTGCTCGTGCCTTCGGCGTAAAGCGTCCAGGACTGTTTCACCTTGTCCGTGCAACGGGTCGAAGAATCGATTTCGAAGCCGAATTCCGGAATGTCGTTGGAGGAGCGTTCATGACGTTCGTGCAGATGTTCCTGCACCACGGGGAAATGGTTTTGGACCCATGTCTCCACCACATGCGGATCGTTGACGTCTTCGACATGTGGCAGCCCGAGCTTGCTGGATTCGTGCACGTCCCCGGATGGTTTGTCCGCATTGAACGTTTTAAGCACGCGATTCTTGGTCCGAACACCGAATTCGAGCTTGGTGAATAGATCGTCGAGTTGACCAGCGTCGACTTGTCCAAATGTCAGGTCGGATACCGACACGCCAAGATCAAGGTCACGAACCAAAGCGTTCACGGAACGGTTCAGTTTGACCTGTTCGATGTTTTCGCGCAGGGCTTCGCCTTTTTTGCCGCTGATCTCGTCGGCGTGTTCGATGATCTGCTCAAGTCCGCCGTACTGGTTGATCCATTTGGCCGCGAATCCGTCGCCGACTCCGGGAACGCCGGGGATGTTGTCAGCGGTTTCTCCGCGCAAGGCGGCCAGATCCGGGTATTGCGCGGGAGAGACATGATATTTCTCCTGCACGGCATCCGGGGTCATATGTTTGAGGTCTTTGAAATGGTGGCCGGGATACAGCACGGTGATGTCGTCGTTGATCAGCTGGAAAGCATCACGGTCGCCGGACAGCACCAATGTGCGGTAGCCTGCCTGGTCGCCCATGCTGGCGAGCGTGCCGATCACATCGTCACCTTCGTAACCGGGTTTTTCGATGTATGTGACGCCCAAGGCCGTCAGCATCTGCTGGATTAATGGCAGCTGGCTGAGCAGTTCCTCGGGGGCCGCGTCGCGAGTTCCTTTGTACTGCGGCAGCATCTGGTTGCGGAACGTGCCGCCCTTCACATCGAATGCGACGGCAAGATGGTCTGGATGTTCGGCATCGATCACCTGCGAAAGCATGGTGGCGAATCCCCAGACCGCGTTGGTGGCCTGACCTGATGATGTACTGAAATTCTCTACGGGTAAGGCAAAAAAAGCGCGGAACGCCAAAGAATGGCCGTCAACGACCAATAGCGTTCCGCGTGAAGTGCCTTCCACAGTTGGTGTGTTAGCGCTCATCCTCTGCTTCCGACTTCTGTTCGCCATACTTGGCGATGATGGCCATGGCCAGACGCTTCTTCGGAATGCGCTGGTCCATGGAGGTCTTCTGAATCCAACGGAAAGCGCCCTGTTCGGAGAAGTCCGCCTTGTCCATCAGCAGGCCCTTGGCGCGGTCGACGAGCTTGCGCTCCTCCAGCGTTTCTTCGGCCTTCTTCAGCTGCTCTTCGGCCTTCTTCAGCTGTTCCTCGGTTTCCTGCAGTTTGGACTCGCTACGTTCGACATTGTCAAGCAGATCGTTGATTTCGGCGAAACGGCCCATGGCGACTTCCAAAGCCGGCAGCAGCTTGGATTCCTCATACGGCTTGGTGACATACGCCATGGCGCCAGCGCCCGTAGCCTTTTTGACCAAATCAGACTGGGAGAATGCCGTCAGCATGACGACCGGAGCGATGTTCTCATCACAGATGATGCCAGCGGCCTCGATGCCATCCATGCGAGGCATCTTGACATCCATGCACACCACGCTCGGGCGGAACTTACGGGTCAGTTCAACGGCTTCCTCACCGTTGGCGGCCTCTCCGACGACCTCATAGCCGTTATCCTCAAGCATGGCGACCAAATCCATGCGGTTCACGGATTCGTCTTCGGCAACGACGACGGTGCGCTTGTGCGCCTCGTTATTATTGGCAGAATCCGGCTCGGGAGCCGCAGCAGCTTGGAGCTCCTCATCAGTGAGTACTTCGTCCGGTTCCGTGGTCTTCTCTGCAGCCATGTCGGTCTCTTTCCACTGTCACACCCAAAGCCGGCCTAACATGCCCCAACCCGGGCCTGGATTGATATTGATTTCTTACGTGCCCTCGGTGGGACTCGAACCCACACTGCGCAGATTTTGAGGCTGCTTCCTCTACCAATTGGGATACGAGGGCTTGCACGCAACTCTGGAAGAATACCACATGATTGCGATTTGCGCCAAATCTCGGCGTTGTCATCATTCGGGGACATCGCGTAAAAACAATAATCCTCCCATCGGGAACCAATGGGAGGATTATGGAATCAGCGTTTAACGCGACGATTCAAATCTCAGTCGCAGGCACCAACGGTGTGGACGTAGATGGAATCGGTGCGACCCGGCTGGTGTTCGCCCTGGGCGGAGCTCAGCACGACGATCTTGTCGCCATCGGAGACCTTGCCGGCGTCCTTGAGGACCTTGTCGGTGAAAACCATGAGGTCCTTGCGGGACTTGTCATGGTAATCCTCGTCGACCAGGAAGGACTCGGTGCCCCAAGACAGGGCCAGCCAGTGGAAGGTGTGCTCATTGTTGGTGATGCCGTAGATCGGGGTGGCCGGACGTTCACGGGACACGCGGTGCACGGTGGAACCGGTCTGGGTGTAGGCGACGATGGCCTTGGCGTTGAGCTTGTCGGCCAGGTCGACGGCGGCGGAAGAGACGGCACCTGTGGAGGACATATCCAGGTTCTTCAGCTCCGGGATGCGGTCGAAACCATGCTCGGTGGCGAAGGTGGAGATGCGGCTCATGGTGTTCACGGTGACTGCCGGGTACTTGCCGACGGCGGTCTCGTTGGAGGTCATGGTGGCGTCGGCACCGTCGAGGACGGCGTTGGCGCAGTCGGATGCCTCTGCACGGGTCGGGACCGGGGAGCTGACCATGGAGCCGAGGACTTCGGTGGCCACGATGACCGGCTTGGCGTACTGACGAGCCAGCTCGATGCAGCGCTTGGTGGCCAGCGGGACCTCTTCCAGCGGGCACTCGACGGCCATATCGCCACGTGCGACCATGATGCCGTCGAACGCCTTGACGATCTCCTCGAGGTTCTCGAGGGCCTGCGGCTTCTCGATCTTGGCGACGACCGGGATACGGCGGCCTTCCTCGTCCATGATCTCATGGGCGCGATCGATGTCGGTGGCGAAGCGCACGAAGGACATGGCAATGATGTCGGCGCCGGTGCGGATGGCCCAGCGCAGATCCTCTTCGTCCTTCTCGGTCAGAGCCGGCAGAGACACGGCGACGCCCGGAAGGTTGATGCCCTTGTGGCTGGAGACCGGTCCGGCAACGACAACCTTGGTGTACACGTTGTTGCCTTCGACCTTGGTGACCTCGAGGCGGACCTTGCCGTCGTCGATGAGGATCGGATCGCCTGCATGGCAGTCGCCCGGGAGACCCTTGAAGGTGGTGGAGGTGATGTGCTCGTCGCCTTCGATGTCATCAGTGGTGATGACGAACTCCTGGCCTTCGGTCAGCTGGACCTTGTCCTCGCCGTCGGCGTTCTTCTTGAACCAACCGCAGCGAATCTTCGGGCCCTGCAAATCAACGAGCGCGGCAACGTTGCGACCAGTGGCTTCGCTGGCCTTGCGCACGTTGTTGTAGACCTTGAGGTGATCCTCGGGGGTGCCGTGGGAGCGGTTCAGACGAGCAACGTCCATACCAGCTTCAACGAGCTTCAGGAGGTTGTCGTAATCCTCGGTGGAAGGACCGATGGTGTCTACGATCTTGGCTTTACGCATGAATGCCTGCCTATTCTTGTTCAATTTGGTTCGAGGCGCGATTGCCCCATTTGCCGGAACCCAGTCTACTAGCGCGAGCCGACTCATGACAAGTTTTCTTCACGGTGTGTTGTGAGCGCTCACATTGTTGTGTTGACTGGATTTAAGGGTTGTATTCTCTAACGATTTCAGGCCTTTTCAGCGCTTTCCATGCTCTTCATCTTGATCACGGAAGCCACGGATGCGCCGCCAATTGCGAGCACAATCACAGCCAGCGACAGCCATGTGGGCACCTCCGGCACCCAATGGACGCCTTCGCCGCCGTTGATGAACGGCAAGGTATTGCCGTGCAGGGCCTCCATGATGAGCTTGACGCCGATGAAGCCCAGCACCACGGACAGGCCCAGCGGAAGATAGACGAGCT
>ENA-OPVH01000067-OPVH01000067.1-human-gut-metagenome-genome-assembly--contig:-NODE-67-length-78018-cov-5.074612_pt1 | contig 78018 bp, 71 predicted proteins | sample MGYA00241494_ERZ501980 | MGnify/ENA primary metagenome ERZ501980 (study PRJEB25962, sample SAMEA1964914) | human gut metagenome | biome: human gut; feature: human-associated habitat; material: faeces... | reverse complement strand
AAACGCGAACCCAGCTCCGCGGTTCGCGTTTGAGAGCTTGTCAAAAAGACTTTTTGACAAGCTCAAAAGCGCCTGCTGCGCAGGCGCTTTTGTGATTTTGTGTTTATTCCGCGTCGTCGTTCTTCGGCTCGATGTGGATCTCGATCCCGGCATCCTCCTCGGGCTTTTCCTCGGCGGGAGCCTCCGGTTCTGCGGGAGCTTCCTCTGCGGGCGCTTCGACAGCCTGCGGCTGCTCGGGCTCGGCCGTCTCGGCCTCAGCCTCGACCGGCTCGTCCTCCTTGTCGCTCGCACGGAGCTGCTCGATCCGGTCGCGGAGCTCCGCGATCAGCTTGTTGGACTCGTCGATCTTATTGCACCACGGCAGATATTCGGCGCTGTCCATCTCCTCACCCACGGCATAGTCGCGGTAATAGAGCTGGCCAAGCTGCTGCTGCGCCTTTTTGATCTTGTCTTCTTCAGCATAGATGGCGATGTTTGCCTTGGCGATGGAGGCGAGCTGAACGGCCTTTTCCTTGGCTGCAAGCGCGGTCTCGACCGCAAAGTTCTTGGCGTTTTCCAAATTCTCAGTAAAGTTCATAATGAGGTCTCCTTTCCTGTGTGCTTTATTGTATTCATTATAATCCATGCGAATGTTTTGTGAAGTATTTTCCTGCAAAATTTGCGCAATGTTCACAAATTGCCCGAATCTTCCGGTTCCTCCGGCTGCTGTCCGGCGTGCTCCGCCGCCTCTGCCGCCCGTTTGCGGTTCACATAAAGCCCCTCGGGCGTCGGCTTGCGCTTGAGGCGCACCCAGACGATCGCCGCGGCGGACACCACGAAGAAAATGACCGCAAGAAGCTGGCTGACACGGATGCCGGTGGAGAACAGGTACAGGCTGTCGGTGCGAAGACCCTCGATCCACGCCCGTCCGAGGCCGTACCAGCCCATATACAGCAGGAACACCTCGCCGTCAAACTTCCGCCGCTTCGAGTAAACATGCAGCCCGATGAAGCCGACCAGATTCCAGACGGACTCATAGAGGAACGTCGGGTGGTAGTAGACCGTCTGCCCGTTTACCTCCACAAGGCCCATTTTGAAGAAGCAGTCCGTCACCGCGCCGTGTGCCTCGCGGTTCATGAAGTTTCCCCAGCGGCCGCAGATCTGACCGATCATGACCGCCATCGCCGCCAGATCAAGCATCACCGCCGCCGGGAGCTTTTTGACCTTTGCCACGACCAGCAGCGCCAGCGCGCCGCCGATGACGCCGCCGTAGATCGCAAGCCCGCCCTCCCAGATATAGAGCGCGGAGATGGGATTGTCGCGGTAGAGATCCCAGTAAAAGATGCAGTAGTAAAGCCGCGCACAGATTACGCCGATGGGCGCTGCCCAGAGCACCATATCCAGCACGTCGTCATCCGTCACGCCGAACTCCTTCGCGCGGCGCATCATGTACAGCACCGCGAGCAGGAAGCCTGCCGCGATGATGATGCCGTACCAGTAGATGTCTTTTCCGAAGATCGTAAAAGCGACCGGATCGGGATCGACCGTGATGCCAAGGTTCGGAAAGCTGATCGGTGAAGCCAGAAACATGTTTACACCCTCCCCGTTTCCAGCGGCTCGACGATGGAGATCGCCGCCCGCTCCTTTATGACGTTTTCGCGGATGAAAAGTTCCACGTCCTCGGGCGTGACCGTGCGGAACACGTCCGGATAGTCCAGATACTCCGCACCCTCAAAGCCGCAGGCGCACATCTCGCAGCAGACGCCCTCGAAGCTGTCAAGGCCGCGCGTGCGGCGTCCCAGCATCGACTTTTTGAGTCTTTCAAAGTGCGCGCGGTCGATGCCCTCGGCGTCAACGCGCCGCGCCTGCGCAAGGATCTCCTCAAGCACCTGCTCGGGCGTGTCGCTGTCACCTGCCGCAACTAAGAGCGCAAGCCCCTTCATGTGCTCAAACTCGCTGGAGAAATCGCCGTCGATCACGCCCTGCTCATACAGGCGCTGGTATAGCGCTGACGATTCTCCGGTCAAAAGCTCCGCCGCAAGATCGCCGATCAGTTCGAGCCGCTCAGCCTCCGCGCCGCCGCTTGCGGGCGGGCATTTGAAGCCGATGGCAAACGTCGGCATGGAGACCTCCATCTGCCTGCGCACCACCGGCTGCGGGCAGGTCATCGGCTCCTGCGCGCCATAGTCGCGCACGGCGCGCTTCTTCGTCCCCTTCGGTGTGTGCTGCCGCGCCAGCTCCGCCACGCGCTCCGGGTCCACATCGCCCACGACGCAGAGCATCATGTTTGCCGGATCGTAGAACGCCTTGTGGCAGGCATAGAGCGTCTCCGGCGTGATCTCGGCAATGCTCTCGACCGTGCCGCAGATGGGAATGCGGGCCGGGTGGCTGCCATACATCGCGGCAAACAGATTTTCAAAGCACGCCGAGCCCGCGCTGTCTTCATACATGCGGATCTCCTGCTCGATGATGCCGCGCTCCTTTTCCACGCTCTCGTCCGTAAAATACGGTGTCATCACCATGCGCAGAAGCGTTTGCAGGTTTTCCTCAAAGCAATCGGTACACTCGACGTAATAGGCCGTCATCGTATAGTTCGTGAAGGCGTTGTTGCTGCCGCCGTATTTTGCGTAGATCTCCATCGCGTTTCCCTCGGGCAGATCGAACATTTTGTGCTCGAGATAGTGCGCCACGCCCGCCGGAACAGCGTAGTCCCTTCCGTCAAACGAGAAGCGCATATCGATCGAGCCGAAATCCGTCGCCAGAAATGCAAATTTCTTCGCAAAACCCGGGCGCGGAACCACGCGCACCACAAGACCGTTTTCAAGTGTCTCCTCAAAATAATGCTCACGCAGAGCCGGAAAATCCTTTCGTATCATGCCTCGGCTCCTTTCAGGAAGTATACCGCGTCCAGCGTCACGCGCCGCGCCGCCTCCGCGGCGTCCGTCACCGTGACCGCCTCCACCCGCGCGGCAAGCGTCTCAAGCGGGCAGTCGATCCCGGCCGCCGCACAGCCGACATAGTAGTCGTCCAGCCGTCCGGGGCTGTCCTCCGCCGCCTTCAGGTCGGAGAGGATATAGCGCTTCGCAGAGTCAAATTCATACCCCGAGATCGCGCCCTGGCGGCACAGCTTGAGCTGATTCAGGATCTCGTTTTTCGCGGTTTCAAAGTTTTTCGTCTCGATGCCGGACGAGACCAGCATCACGCCCTTGTATTTTTCGAGCGACGCGCCCGCATAGTAGCAGAGCGACATCTCCTCGCGCACCTTGGTGAAAAGCTTGCTCGTGGGGCCGCCGCCAAAAACGGTGCACATCACCAGCAGTGCCGGATACGCCGGGTCTGCCGCAGTGCAGCCCGTCCGAAAGCCCAGCGCGAGCTTTCCCTGCATGACCTCCATGCTCTGCGTCTGCTCGCGCACCTGCGGCGCAGCGGGCACCACCTGTGTGGAAACGCAGACGGCCCTGCCGCGTGGAAGCGTCCGGAGCGCTGCGCGGAAGTCCTCGCGCACCTGCCCGGCAGAACGCGCGCCCATGTAGAAGATCTCCACACGCGAATGCGCCAGGAGCTCCTGATAGTGTGTGAACAGCGTTTTCTCGTCTGTCCGCTCCACGTCCTCAAGCTCGCCCAGCCGCGCCACGCCATACGCCTCGTCCGCGCACATCAGCCGCAAAAGCTGCGTCAGGGCATAGCTGCGCTTGTTGTTGATGCGCGCCTCGATGGCGTTTGCCAGATTGCGCTTCTCGCTTTTCACCACGTCTGCGGGGAAAACGCCGTTTTCCAGTCTCGGATGCAGGAGCAGCTCCGCCGCAAAGTCCAGAACCTGCCCGAACACCGGTTCGCCCGCCAGTGCATCCTCGATAAAGTCGGCGAACAGCCCCACAAGCTGCACCTCGCCCTTTTTGCGCACCAGCGTTCCGACGCTCGCGCCATACAGCTCGTCCAGCCGCGCAGAGATGGAGCAGATGTCGGGATAACGCTCGCTGCCGCGCAGCAGAACGCTCGGGATGAGTGCATTCTGCGAGGCCTCGCTCCGCGCCATCGGGCGCAGGAAATTGATGCTGAAGCAGCCGGTCTTGAATTTGTCTGTCTGTACGGACGTCAGAAACACGTCCGGCAGGATCTCGATACGATCGTTCATAAAAGCATCCTTTGCTGTTTTGTAAACGCAGCGGCATGCGCCGGCGTTTCGTTGATAGTATGGTTGATGGTATGTATTATACTCCATTGCGGCGGAAAAGTAAAATATCTCTTGTCATTCCTGCGCAATTCATGTAAACTATATGCAGTTTCACACTTTCTAACTTGGAGGCAGCTATGCAGTGGATCGAAGTCACCGTCAAAACGACATCCGCCGCCATCGAACTGGTCGGCGAGCGGCTCACCATGCTCGGTTTTGACAGCTTTATCATAGACGATCAGGAGGAATTCCACGAATTTCTCGATCAGAACAGGCAGTACTGGGACTATGTGGACGAGGAGCTGGAGCGGCAGATGACCGGTCTGTCCCAGATCCGGCTCTATCTTGAGGACGGCCCCGCCGCCCCGGAGACCATCGGGCTGCTCCGCAGCCAGCTTCCCGCGCTGCGCGCACAGCATCCGTCCGTCGAGTTCGGCTCGCTCGAGGTCGCGCTGGCAAACGTCCGCGATGAGGACTGGGAAAACAGCTGGAAACAGTATTATCAGCCGCTGCCCATCGGCAAGCGGCTGCTGGTCGTGCCGGAGTGGCTGCATCCGGAAAATCCGGAGCAGCGCGTGGAGGTCCTGCTCGACCCGGGCATGATCTTCGGCACCGGCGCGCACGCCTCGACCCAGATGTGTATGCGCGAGCTGGAGCACACCGTACATGGCGGCGAGCGCGTGCTGGATCTTGGCAGCGGCAGCGGCATTCTCTCGATCACGGCGCTGCTTCTCGGCGCAAAGACCGCCACCGGTGTGGACATCGACCCGAAGGCCGAGGACATTGCCCGGGAAAACGCCGCCATCAACGGCCTGCACGACGACCGCTTCCGCGCCGTCACCGGCGACGTGATCGGAGACAAGGCCATGATGGAGCGCCTTGGCAGCGGGTACGACATCGTGCTTGCAAACATCGTCGCAGACGTCATCATCCCGCTCAGCCCCATCGTGCCGCGCTTTCTGACGGACGAGGGCGTGTTCATCTGCTCCGGCATTCTGGATGTGCGCTTTGACGAGGTCGCCGCCGCCATCGAGCGCGCGGGCATGACCATCGTTTCCTCCGACCGGCAGGAGGACTGGCGGCGCATCACCGCAAAACGCACCGTTTAAGGGGGCATCCGCTTGCGTATCTTTTCCTACCGCAACAAGCGCGCGCTCCGCAGGGCGCTTTTCATTGCGGGCGGCGTGCTGCTTTTGCTGCTGGCGCTGTACATCAGCCGCTTTGTGTATCTTCAGCGCTACATCACCTACTCTGACAGCGGCGCAAAGCTCGACTATTCTCAGAAGATCCGGCCCACCGGGCAGACGCCCGAGGCACTCGACCCGGAGCAGTATCCCTTTGAGATCATTGTTGACACCACCCCGCAGAGCAGCGGCGATGCCGACACGAGAAAACAGTTTTCCGGCTATTACATCACGACCCGGATGCTGGCAAAGGACGTGGACGCCGTCTGGAAGGCGCTCAACGAGCTGGACGGGCTTACGACCGTGATGATCGATGTCAAGAGCGTGTTCGGCTATTACTACTACTCCTCCGAGCAGACCGGCGCGCAGACCGCCGACGCCGACATTCAGGCCGTCGATACGCTCATTGCCGATCTGACAAAGCGAAGCGGCCTGACCGTCATCGCGCACGTCCCGGCATTTTCCGAGCCGCTTTACGCCTTTGAGCATCAGTCCGACAGCCTCGCGCTCTATTCCGGCGCCCTGTGGATGGACGAGCAGCGCTGCTACTGGCTCAATCCGAACAGTACCGCCGTGCAGGGCCTGCTCAGCTCGATCGCGATAGAGCTGAGCGGTCTCGGCTTTGACGAGGTCGTTTTTGACGATTTCTATGTGCCCGCAAGCGACGCCATCGCGTGGAACGCCGCCGTCTCCAAGGAGGACGCGATCCTGAATGCGGCAAAGAACATCGTGGACAATCTCGAGGGCGTCGGCATCCACGTCAGCTTCGGCTCCACATCGCCCGCGCTTGCGGCGTATGGCTATCACCTGTTCGACCGGACGGACGATCCCGCCGACGTTATGGAGGTCATGGACGCGATGCAGGACGCTATGGAAGACATTCCCGCGCAGCTCGTCTTTGTCACGACCTCGCGCGACACGCGCTTCGGCCAGTGCAGCGTCCTTCTGCCGCTGATCGGAGAATCGTAGGCACGGCGGCCGTGCTCATGCAGCCCGCCAGGATCCGCCTTTCAAAAACAAGACACGGGAGAAATCACTTTATTGTGATTTCTCCCGTTTTTCTTGTCTTTAGGCAACACCGCACAATTGCGTCTTCGCGCTTCGGCGGATCTTTTCCGCCAATCCTGCACTTTGAAAAGGTTGAAATACATACAGTATTCCTGCGCTTTTCAAATCTTGGCTTGACGAAAAATCTCTCGCCGAATCTGCTTGCCGAATTGCGCGGTGTTGCCTTTATTCAGATTTCAGCGCGCTCTGCTGCGCTTCCGCCTTGCGTGCCTTCTTTTTATGCACGCCGGAGAAGTCGCCGTAGACCATCGCTCCGGTCGGGCAGACCGCCGCACAGTCTCCGCAGCCGGTGCACTTGTCCCAGTCGATGCGGGCAAGGAAATCCTTGACCGTGATCGCGCCGTGCGGACATTCCTTTTCGCACTTTTTGCAGCCGATGCAGCCGTTCGAGCAGACCTTCCGCGTATACGGGCCGTTGTGATAACTCGAGCAGATGACCTCGGTGCGGATGATATCGGGCACGACCTCAATGATCTTCTGCGGGCAGGTCTGTGCGCAGATGCCGCAGCCGGTACACTTGGGCTGGATGACGAACGCAATGCCGTCGCGCATACGGATGGCATTCTGCGGACAGGCCCTGGCGCAGTCACCGAAGCCCATGCAGCCGAAAATACAGCTCCCCTTGCCGCCGTAGAACAGCTTTGCCGCCGCACAGGACTGAATGCCGCGGTACTCCGCCTTGACGCTCGTTGCCTCACAGGTGCCCGCGCACTGGACGACCGCGATTTTTTCGACGACCTCCTCCGCCTTCACGCCGAGCAGCGCCGCGATTTTCTTCGCCACGCCGTCTGCGCCCGGAACGCAGAGATTCGTCTTTGTGCCGGGCTCCATAAGCGCCTTCGCGTAGCCGTCGCAGCCGGTATAGCCGCAGGCGCCGCAGTTTGCGCCCGGCAGGCACTCGCGCAGCTCCGTAAAGCGCGTGTCTTCCTTGACCGCCATGACGCTCGATGCAACCGCAAGACCCACGGCGCAGATCAGGCCGATGACCGTTACGGCCAGGATCGGGATCCAAATCTCCATCATACCGCCTCCTTAGCCGAACAGCCGGTCAATGATGCCGGTAAAGCCGAAAAACGAAAGGGAAACGATTGCTGCCGAGATCAGCGTGATGGGCAGGCTCTCAAAGCTCTTGGGGGGCTCGGCGTATTCCACGCGCGAGCGCACGCCGGAAAACAGCACCATCGCAAGGAAGAAGCCAAGTCCGCAGCCGAGCGCCGTCAGCAGCGCCTCGCCGTAGTTCATGCCGTCGGAGATGACGTTCATCGTCACGCCCAGCACGCCGCAGTTCGTCGTGATAAGCGGCAGATAGACGCCCAGCGCCTTGTGCAGTGACGGAATATAGCGCTTGAGCACGATCTCCACGAGCTGCACCAGCGCCGCGATGACAAGGATGAACACGACCGTCTCCATATAGGTAAAGTCGATCTTCCCTGCCAGCAGGAGGTGATAAATGGGCCATGTGACAGCCGTTGCGAGCACCTCGACAAAGATGACCGCAAGGCTCATGCCCGTCGCCTGATCGAGCTTTTTCGACACGCCGAGGAACGGACAGATGCCGAGGAATTTGACGAGCACATAGTTGTTCGTGATCGCAGCGGTCAAAATGACCAGAATGACCGTTTTCATTTCGCAGCCGCCTCCTTCTTCTCACACGACGCGCCCTTGCTGCATCCGGGGCAGCCGGAGCAGCCGAAATCCTTCTTCTTGATGGCTTTGCCCTTCGAGATCTTGTTGACCAGCGCGATCATGCAGCCATAGACGAAGAAGCCGCCGGGCGCCATGGTCAGGATGCCGATGGGGTTTTCATGGAACCACGGCACCGGAAGGCCGCAGAACGTGCCCGCGCCGAATACCTCGCGGACGACCGCGATGGCGCAGATGGCGAGCGTGAAGCCAAGCCCCATGCCCGCGCCGTCAATGGCGGAGTCGATGACACCGTGCTTGCTGGCATACATTTCGGCGCGGCCGAGGATGATGCAGTTGACAACGATCAGCGACAGATAGACGCCGAGCGACTGATAGAGGCTGAAGGCATACGCCTCCATGACCAGTTCCACCACAGTCACGAAGCCCGCGATGACCACGATGTAGCACGGGATGCGCACCCGGTCGGGAACGAGTCTGCGGATGGCAGAGATCGCCATGTTCGACAGGATCAGGACGGCTGCCGCGGCAACGCCCATGCCGAACGCCGCCACAACAGAGGTCGAGATGGCAAGCGTCGGGCATGTGCCGAGCACCAGCACGAGCACGGGATTTTCCTTGATAAGGCCCTTCAAAAAATTTTGCAGCTTGCTCATTTTCCCGCCTCCTTGATCGCCCTGAACGCGGCAAACGCCGTTTCCACGCAGCCGCGGTATGCCTTTGAGGTGATGGTCGCGCCGGAAATGGCGCTGACGCCGGAAAGCGCCTCGTCCTGTCCCGCATACTGGCTCGTGTAGCTTTCGCTTGCGGTCTGGCCGCCGAGCGTTGTCGTCTCGGAGGAGACGTCCATCGTCTTGCAGCAGCGGATGCGGCCGCCGGCATCTATGACGCACAGCACCTGGATCGTGCCGCCGAAGCCCTTTCCCTCAACGGTAAACAGATAGCTCAGCGGCGCGCCGCTGCCGTCCAGCGCGGCATAGGCGCTCACAACGCCGTCCGGGAGTGCTGAATCCAGCGGCGCAAACGAGGCCGCCTCGGGAACGGCGTCCTGCATGGCTGCGCGTTCCCGCTTTTCCGCGTTGGCCTTTGAGACCGGCGCGGTGAAATGGTTCACGACCGCCAGCGCCGTCGAGACCAGCAGGCAGATGACGACCAGCACGACCACAGATTTCAGAACGTCCCTTCGTTCCTTTTGTTTTTCACTCATTCCTCAACACCTCCAAACGGCTTCGGCTGTGTCCATTTCGACAGATACGGCGTGAGGATGTTCATGAACAGGATCGCAAACGACACGCCCTCGGCATAGCTTCCGTAGAAGCGGATGAGGCAGGTCAAAAGACCCGCACCGATGCCGAACAATGCGCGTCCCCACGGCGTCTGCGGTGTGGTGGTATAGTCGGTCGCCATAAAGATCGCGCCGAGCATCAGTCCGCCCGAAAGCACCTGTCCGGGCACATCCTGCCCGAGCAGCAGCGACAGCAGCGCCACCGTACCGATGAAGCAGACCGGCGTCTGCCATGTGATGACGCCGCGGATGAGCAGATATGCCCCGCCGAGCAGCAGCGCCAGCGCACATGTTTCACCGAGACAGCCGCCGTGATTGCCCAGCAGCAGTCTCAGATAGTCCTGCGCGCCGCCCTCTGCCATCTGCGCCAGAGGCGTTGCCGACGAGACGGCGTCCGGGAACACCCACGCCGTCATGCTCTTGGAAAATGCAAGGAACATGACGATGCGGCCCACCAGAGCCGGATTTGCAAAGTTCTTGCCGATGCCGCCAAAGAGCTGCTTGACGACCACGATCGCCACGAGGCCTCCGAACACCGCCTGCCAGAGCGGAATGCCGACCGGCAGATTGAACGCGAGGATCACGCCCGTGACCGCCGCGGAGAGATCACCGATGGTGCTCTCACGCTTGCAGAGCTTTTCAAAGCCCCACTCGAAAAACACACAGCTTGCCGTGCAGACCGCCGTCACCAGCAGCGCACGCCAGCCGAAAATGACCGTTCCCGCGATGAGCGCGGGCGCCAGCGCGATCAGAACGTCACGCATGATGCTCCGCGTCGTGACACCGGAGTTGATGTGTGGGGATGCCGATATGATGAGACTCATTTGACCGCCGCCTTTCCGCCGTCAGGCATCGATTTCTGCGCCTGTTTCCACGCGGCGAGCTTTGCCTTCGCCAGCTTGTTGGTCTGTACAAGCGGGCGATGTGCAGGGCATCCATAGGAGCAGCAGCCGCATTCCATGCAGAGATTTGCCTTGAGCGCCGCCAGACGCTCCATATTTCCGGTGTTATACGCCGTCTCCAGCTCGCAGGGCATGAGATTCAGCGGGCAGTGCGCGATGCACTTTCCGCAGCGGATGCAGGCAGACGCCGTGGGCAGCGCAGCGTCTGCCGCCGTCATGGCGAGGATGGCGTTTGTGTTTTTGAGGATCGGCTGCTCGAGATCCGGCACGGCAATGCCCATCATCGGCCCGCCGTAGAGCACCTTCTTCGGCTCCTCGCGGAAGCCGCCGCAGGCCTCGAATACGTCTCCGATCTTCATGCCGATGGGGACGATCACGTTCTTTGGCTTCCGCACAGCGGAGCCATCGACCGTGATGCACTTTTCCACCAGCGGCATTCCGGTCTGGCAGTAGTGAGCGATGTTCGCAAGCGTCGTGCAGTTGAGCACGATGGCTCCGACGTCCAGCGGGAGCTTGCCCTCCGGGACGATCTGCCCCATCGTGTTGTAGATCAGCACCTTCTCACCGCCCTGCGGATACAGCGACGGCAGCGCACAGACCTCCATGCCAAGCTCGTCCTCCACGAGCTTTCGGTATGTGCGGACACAGAAGGGCTTATTGTCCTCGATGGCAAAAATAACGCGCTTGACCTGCAGGAACTTCTGCACCAGCCGCGCGCCCTCCATGACCTCGAGCGAGCGGTCGAGCATCGTGCGGGTATCCGACGTGATGTACGGCTCGCACTCCGCACCGTTGATGATGATGGCCTTGACCTGTTCCAGATTCTTGACGGTCAGCTTCACGACCGTCGGGAAGCCTGCGCCGCCAAGGCCGACGAGGCCGCTTGCGCGCACCGCATCGAGAAAATCCTGCATCGTATCGAGCTTCGGCGGATGGATGCCCTCAAGGGGCTCCTGCTTTCCGTCCGATTCGATCACGACCGTCTCCATGAGCTTGCCGCCAGAGGTGACTGTCTGGCCGATTTTTTTGACTGTGCCGGAGACGCTCGCATAGATCGGCGCGGAGACGTAGCCGCCCGCCTGACCGATGAGCTGTCCGACCTTGACTGCCTCGCCCGGCTTTACGACCGGGATGGCAGGCGCGCCGATGTGCATTGACATCGGGATCTCCACCGTCTTTGGGACGGGCAGGCGCAGCGCCGTCAGCTCCGCCGTATTTTTCCGGCTGGGAGCATGAACGCCGTGCAGTTTCATCCTCATTTCTTTGTTACCCCCTCATGTTCCTTCCATCCGGGAAGCAGACGCGACTGCCCCAGCCGCCTCAGGCAAAGCTGGGCGCACAGCCCCGTGAAGCCTCCTGTCAAAATTGCCGCCAGCAGAAGCGCCGGCAGATAATACCAAATCGCGTTTGTCGCCATGACCGCCGAGGCCGCCGCAAGCTGCCCCACGTTGTGCAGCATGGCGCAAAACACGCTCCGTACCCATAGCTTGTTGCCGCAGAGCGGCTTTTTCAGAAGCAGCATCCCCGCAAAGGCGGCAAGGCCGCCGCTGAGACTGTAGATCAGCGCCGTCATCTGCCCGGTCACAATGCTGCCGAGCAGCACCCGGACAAGCAGCAGCGCCAGCGCCCAGCCCGCGCCGAGCGTCTCCAGCGCAAAGAGCGTAAAGACATTGGCAAGTCCCAGCTTCACGCCCGGGATCGCCGTCAGCGGCGGGATCTGACTTTCCAGCACAAAGGTCACGAGCGCCGCCGCCGTCAGAACGGCGCAGAATGTCAGTTTTTTCAGCTTCATCCGCCGCCTCCGCTCACCGCGTCGACCGCCGTCTGCGCGTTCAGCCATTCGATGCTCAGCCGGTTCGGCAGGCACACGATCGGCCCGCCGCCCGATGTGAGCGGCCCATGCTTCACGCAGATCTGGTCAGGGCAGTCCGCCCGCTTCATATACACCTCGCCGCCGCAGACCGCGATGACATTCGTCCCGGCGGGGCCCGTGAGCGTCAGCTCCGTGTCACGGCGCAGGTCGAGCACGGCGATCTGCCGCCCGTCCTGATATACGGCGGCAAGCGTGCCGCCGTGACGCGCCCGCAGCGCGATCACAAGCGCCAGCCCAGCCGCAAGCGCCGCAAAGAGCAAGATCCAGCTTCGCTGCTTCATCGCTCCACCACCTGATACGGCGTCTGCGAACGATATGCATCGCACAGCCCGGAGGTAAGCCATACCGAGCCGTCCTCCGTCATCCAGACAGCCTCAAAATCCGCGCCGCCCGCGCGCCAGAAGGCAATCCCCTTCTCCAGACCCATCACGTACAGCGCCGTGGAGAGCGCATCCGCCAAGGTATCGTCAGTACTGACCACGCTGACCGAAAGCAGGCCGCTTTCCGCCGGCGCGCCGGTTTTTCCGTCGAGGATATGGTGGTAGCGCACGCCGTTCTGCTCAAAATACCGCTGATAGCCGCCGGAGGTCACAACCGCCGCATCGCGCACCGCAACGGTGCCAAAATACGACGACGGCTCACGCGGGTCCTGAAGCCCGATCGTCCAGTCTGTTCCGTCCGGCTTTGCGCCCACGGCGCAGACGTTTCCCCCGAGCGACACGATCGCCGAGCGGATGCCGCCGTCCAGCAGGATCTGCCGTACATGCGCCGCGGCGCAGCCCTTGCCGATGCCGCCGAGGTCGAGCTGCACGCCGCCGGAAAGGACTGCGGCGTTTTCCGTAAGCGAGACCTTGTCCGTCCCACAGCAGCGCAGTGCCTCCGCGCGCTGCGCCGCATCCGGCACGCGGTAATTTCCGTCATCAAAGCCCCACGCCGCCGTCAGCGCGCCGAGCGAGGGGTCGTATGCACCGTCTGTCTGCGCAGAGAGCTCAAGCGCGCGCCCGATCAGCTCCGCCGTCTCGGTGCTGAGCGCCGTCTGCCCCGCGTTGCACCGTGCCAGCTCCGCGCTCGCCTCACGGCAGGAAAAGAGCGATTCCAGCCGGTAAACCTCTGTCTGCGCAGCATGAACAGCCTCCTGCGCACCTACGCCGCAGGCTGTGATCTGCATCACGGTGTCCATGGCGTAAAACTCCGCCTTGGCCTGCCCTGCCGCACATCCGCAAAGTATCAGCGCCAGCAGGAGGCCTGCCGCCGCCGTTTGTCGATATTTCATAGTTTTTCTCCGGCTCTCATCTGTTTCTGCACAGATATGTCATACCCGTATGCTTGTTTGATCTGTTTACAGAATAGCATATTTTTCAGGAAAATCAAGATATTCGTTTGTTTCATAACGAAACGCAGGATTACAGTATTAAAAAATCGATATTGTTGTATCAATATCATTTTTGCAATATTGTATGTCAGAAATAATATATATTCTCCTCGAAATCGCTCCTTCCCGGCACGATTTTTTTGCGCTTTCGCGCGCCCATCTTTCCTGTTTCTTCCTTCTTTGGATGGTGTGTGCAGAAAAATTTTTGCGAGAAATTTTTGTATGCAAAAAGACGGCGGACGCTGCTTTCACATGCGTCCGCCGCCTATTGCTAACTTTTGAAAACCCGCTCACTCGTCCAGTGCGCCGGGAAACAGCGCCTCGATGGCGGCCTCTGCCGCCGACTGCTCGGCGCGCTTTTTGCTGCTGCCGCTTCCCTTGCCGACAGGCGCCCCGTTGAGACAGACCTCGACCTCAAAATGCTTGTCGTGATCCGGGCCGGATTCGCCGGTCAGTACATAGTGCAGCTCCTGATCCTTTTTCCGCTGCACAAGCTCCTGAAGGGCAGTCTTGTAGTCGAAATTGTGCGCCCGTCCGGTCGGCACATCACGGAGGATGAGCCGGTCGATGATGCCCTTGGCCGCCTCAAAGCCGCCGTCCATATACGACGCGGCAATGACCGACTCCATCGCATCCGAGACGATGCTGGCGCGTTTTCTGCCGCCGCCCTGTGCCTCGCCGTGGCCAAGCAGCAGAAAATCTCCCAGCCGGACGGTGTCCGCCTGCTTGGCAAGATTCGTCTCGCAGACGAGGTCAGCGCGGATGCGCGTCAGCTCTCCCTCCGGTCTGGTGGGGAAGCTCCGGTAGAGATAGTCCGCCACGACGAAGCCCAAAATGGCATCGCCCAGAAATTCCAGCCGTTCATTGTCACGGATGCCGCGGTCACGGTTCTCATTGGCATAGGAGCTGTGGGTCAGCGCGTTTGTCAGAAGGGCCTTGTCGTGAAAGACATACCCAAGTCCTTTTTCCAGTTCACTCAGCATGTTCCAGCTCCTTTGGCACCATCATCTTGTCGACATTCTGCCGGATGTCCTCGGTGAAGCCCGCCTCCACAGCCTGCGCCGCCTGACGGATGGCGCTGAAGACCGCGCGCTCGTCTGAGGAGCCATGCGCCTTCACGACCGGCTTTGAGATGCCCAGCAGCAGCGTACCGCCCGTCTCGCGGTAGTCGAGCTTCGCCTTCATCTCCTTTACGCCGCCCATGCAGAGCAGCGCGGCAAACTTCGTAAGCAGATTCTTTTTGAAAATGCCCTTGACCATTGACGACATGAACAGCGCCGTGCCCTCAATGCCCTTGAGCAGGATATTTCCCGAAAAGCCATCGGCAACGACCACGTCCGCGCCGCCCAGCGGCACGTCGCGTGCCTCGATGTTGCCGGCGAAATTCAGGTATCCGGCCTCCGACGCCTTTTGGAGCAGCGCGTAGGCCTCCTTCTGGAGCGCGCCGCCCTTGGAATCCTCCGTGCCGATGTTCAAAAGCGCAACGCGCGGGCGGTCAAGTTTCAGCGTCTTCTGCGCGTAATACGAGCCCATGAACGCAAATTGCAGCAGGAATTCCGGTGTGCATTCGGCGTTCGCGCCGCAGTCGATCAGGACGGCTCCGCCGCCCGTTTTTGTCGGGATGACCGGGCCCATCGCCGCGCGGCGGATGCCCTTGATGCGTTTGACAACGAGCGTCGCCGCCGTCAGCAGCGCTCCCGTGGAGCCTGCCGAAACAAATGCGTCTCCGCCGCCCTCGGCGAGCATCCGCAGGCCGACGACCATCGATGAGTCCTTGCGCTTGCGGACGACCGCCGCGGGATCGTCGTGCATGTCCACGACATCCTCGGCGTTTGCGATCTCCACGCCCTTCGGGAGCGTGTCGATCCCGTTTTCCTTGAGACACTGCAAAATGGCCTCGCCGCGTCCGACCAGAACGACCTCCACGCCGAGCTCCTGCGCCGCGCGGATGGCGCCCAGCGCGTTGGAACGCGGTGCAAGATCGCCGCCCATGGCGTCAATCAGGATCCTCATTCGTTTTCTCCTTCCACGCCGCGCACATCGCATCGATCACAGCAAGCGACCGGTTCGCGATGGCGAGATTCTTATTTGCCTTGCCCTTCACCCGGTAGCCGAGGGCGGGCATGATGCCGAAGTTCACATTCATCGGCTGGAAATTCACAACGCTTTCGTCGGAAATATAGGCCGCGAGCGCACCGATCGCCGTTTCACGCGGGAAATCCGGTATGGGCTCGCCGCGGAGCCTTGCCGCCATGCTCACCGCCGCAAGCAGGCCGGAGGCGGTGGACTCCACATACCCCTCCACACCGGTCATCTGCCCCGCAAACGCCACCAGCGGCTCCCGCCGGTCGGCATAGTAACGGTCGAGCAGCTTCGGACTGCACAGGAACGTGTTGCGGTGCATCACGCCGTAGCGGACGAACTCCGCATCGTGCAGCGCGGGGATCATCGAAAAGACGCGCTTTTGCTCCGGGAATTTCAGGTGCGTCTGGAATCCGACCAGATTGAAGACAGAGCCCTCGGCGTTGTCCTTTCGGAGCTGGACGACCGCATACGGCTCGCGTCCCGTCTTCGGGTCCTTGAGACCCACGGGCTTGAGCGGCCCGTAGCGCAGCGTGTCAAAGCCGCGCCGCGCCATGACCTCGACGGGCATACAGCCCTCAAAGACCTTGGAGTCCTCAAAGCCGTGCACCTCCGCCTCCTCCGCCGTGGTCAGCGCCTCGACGAAGGCGGCATATTCATCGCGCTCCATCGAGCAGTTGACATAATCCGCATCTCCGCGGTCATAGCGCGAGGCGAACCACGCGCGCGACATGTCGATGGAATCAAAGCTCACCAGCGGCGCTGCCGCGTCAAAAAAGCTCAGATAGTCCGCGCCGCCGAAATACGCGCGGATGGCGTCGCTCATGGCATCGCTCGTCAGGGGGCCGGTCGCAATGATGACGGGCGGCTCCGGGATGCCGGTGACCTCGCCCTCGACGACCGTAATGTTCGGGTGGCTGCGGATCTTCTGCGTCACCATGCCGGAAAAGCCATAGCGGTCAACGGCCAGCGCGCCGCCCGCCTCGACGCGGTTTGCCTCCGCGCAGGCGAGGATCAGGCTTCCCAGCCGCCGCAGCTCCTCCTTCAGAAGACCCACCGCATTTTCCAGGCGCTCGCCGCGCAGGGAATTGGAGCACACCAGCTCGGCAAAATCCGTGCTGTGGTGCGCAGGCGACATTTTCTGCGGCTTCATCTCGCAAAGCGTCACCAAAAAGCCGCGCTCTGCAAGCTGCCATGCGGCCTCGCAGCCCGCGAGGCCCGCACCGACGACGGTTACTCTGTTTTTCATGCTTCTTCCTTTTTCTTCGCCGCCGTTTTCTTCGCGGCGGGCTTCTTCGCAACCGGTTCCTTCTCTGTCTCACCGTCCGCCTTCTTGGCGGCGGTCTTTTTCGCGGCAGGCTTCTTCTCCGTCTCGCCATCCGCCTTCTTGGCGGCAGCCTTTTTCGCCGCCGGCTTTTTCTCGGCATCCGCCGTCTTTTTTGCAGGTGTTTTCTTTGCCGCCGGCTTTTTCTCAGCGGTCTTTTTTGCCGCGGGCTTCTTTTCTGCGGTCTCCGGCGTGCTCTCGCCGGCTGCCTGCGCCGCCTCTGCCGCTTCTGCCGCGCGATCGGCCTCTGCCGCCGCCTCGGCGGGCTTTTTCCGGTAGCCGCGCTTGTCCTCCGGCAGGAAATTCGAGCATTCGGGATTGGCGCAGAACGGCTTCATCGCGCCCTTGCCGGAGCGCTTGAACATCGTCTGTCCGCAGACCGGGCAGTCCTGATCGGTCGGCACGTCCCACGTCATAAAGCCGCACTCCGCACCGCGCTCACAGGCATAGTAGGCGTAGCCGCGCTTGGATTTCCGCTTGAGGATGGTGCTGCCGCACTTCGGGCAGCGGCCCGGCATCCGCTCGACGATGGGCTTGGTGTTTTTGCACTCCGGGTATCCGGGGCAGGCAAGAAATTTTCCGAAGCGGCCCATCTTCACGACCATGTTCCTGCCGCAGAGCTCGCAGATCTCATCCGTGACCTCGTCCGGCACCTTGAGGCGCGTGTCCTTGAGCGCCTCCTCGGCGTCGATCATCTCCTGATGGAAGCCTGCGTAGAAATCCTCAAGCACCTTCTTCCAGCGAAGCTGCCCCTCCTCGACCTCGTCAAGCTGTTTTTCCATTCCCGCCGTGAATTCCACGTTGATGACGTTCTGGAAATGATCCATCATAAGGCCGTTGACGACCTCGCCGAGCGGCGTCGGCGAGAGGCGTTTGTCACTCTTGATGACGTACTCACGCGCCTCGATGGTGGAAATGATGGTGGCGTAGGTGGAGGGGCGGCCGACGCCCTTTTCCTCCATCGCGCGCACCAGCGTCGCCTCGGTATAGCGCGCAGGCGGCTGGGTGAAGTGCTGCTGCTTGTCTGTCCTGGCCAGCGTCAGCGTCTCGCCCTGTGCAAGGTCGGGCAGCGGAGACTGGATCTCCTCCTGCTCATCGTCCTTGCCCTCCTCATAGATCGCCGTGAAGCCGGCGAATTTCTGGCTCTGATGGGTCGCGCGGAACAGGTGCTTTCCGCACGCGGCCTCGATGGCCGTGATGTCATAGACCGCATTTTCCATCTGCGAGGCGATGAAGCGGCTCCAGATGAGCTTGTAGAGCAGGTACTGATCCTTTGTCAGATCCTTTTCCACGACCTCCGGCGTCAGCTCGGCGTTGCTCGGCCGGATGGCCTCGTGTGCGTCCTGCGCGCCGGATTTCGGCTTGTAGCACCGGGGGCCGGAATAATATGCCGCGCCATAGCGGCTGGCAATGACTTTTCCCGCCGTCTCCAGCGCCTCCTCGGAGATACGCAGAGAGTCGGTACGCATGTAGGTGATCAGACCCACGGAGCCCTCGTCTGTGATCTCCACGCCTTCATAGAGCTGCTGCGCGATCATCATTGTCCGGCGCGGCGTCATGTTGAGCTTGCGCGAGGCCTCCTGCTGGAGCGTGGACGTGGTGAACGGCGGCGCGGGATTGCGCTTTTTCTCCGATTTTTTGACACTCTGCACCGTAAACGGCTGCTGCTTCACCTCGGCGAGGATCTCGTCGACCTCCTGCTCGCTGTGAAGCTCCCTCTTTTTCGGGTCGCCGTAATAGTGCGCCACAAAGCTGCCGGGCTTATCCGTTCTGTTGAGCTGGGCGTCGATCGTCCAGTATTCCTGCGGCTGGAAGGCGCGGATCTCGTTTTCGCGGTCAACGACAAGGCGCGTCGCAACCGACTGCACACGGCCCGCGGACAGACCCTTACGCACCTTTTTCCACAGCAGCGGGCTGAGCTGATAGCCGACGATGCGGTCCAGCACGCGCCGTGCCTGCTGCGCATCGACCAGATTCTGATCGATGGCACGCGGCTGGGCAATGGAGCGGCGGACGACGTCCTTTGTGATCTCATTGAAGGTCACGCGCATCGTCCGGTCGTCCGGAATGTCCAGCAAATATTTGAGATGCCACGAGATCGCCTCACCCTCGCGATCCGGGTCGGTCGCGAGATAGACGTTTTCGCTTTTTTTCGCGCTGTCGCGCAGATCCTTGATGATGCTTTCCTTGCCCGCCAGCGGGCGGTATTCCGGCTCGAAATCATGCTCGATGTCCACGCCGAGCGTGCTCTTGGGCAGATCTCGCAGGTGGCCCATGCTGGCCTTGACCACGTAGTCCGGTCCGAGATATTTTCCGATGGTCTTCGCTTTGGAGGGAGACTCCACGATGACCAGATTTGTCTTTTCCTTCGGCATGCTAGCCTCCAATGTTTATTTTTCCGCGAGCGAGAAGCGTCTCGCGGGTAGTCGCTTGATATAGCCCTTGACCTCCAGCAGCGTCATGGACGCGAGCACGCGTCCCGCCGGAAGCTGACAGCCGTCGACCACATCATCGATGTGCTTCGGTCCGTCCGCAAGCTGCCCGACAATGGCGCGCTCATCGGCGGATAGGCTGTCCAGGATCTCTTGTACGTCAATATAAGCTTTGTTTTCCGCCTTGTCAACGCTTTTTGTGTCGTCATGCTCCGGCAGCGCGCATTTTGATGCCACGATCTTGGGCTTTTGCTCCTTCGGCTGCTCTGCGGCGGCGAGCGTCATGGGGATGGTCTTCGGCTGGCGGTGCGAAAGCTCCGGGAAAAGATACTGATACTCCTTGAGCACATCCCAGCCGTCCGTTGCGACCAGTGCACCCTGCCGCAGGAGCTCCAGATTGCCCGCGCAGGTCTGGCTGTCCACGTTCGCCGGGACCGCGAACACATCGCGTCCCTGATCGAGCGCGCGCCTTGCCGTGATGAGCGCACCGCTTTTGAGCGGCGCTTCGATCACCAGCGTTCCGAGGCTCAGCGCACTCATGATGCGGTTTCGCACCGGGAAATGATAGCCGTTCGCGGGCGTTCCGGGCGGATACTCGCTGACGAGCCAGCCGTGCGCCCGCACATCCTCAAAAAGGCCGCGGTTGCACGCTGGATACGCAATGTCCACACCGCAGCCGAGCACCGTCACGACCGGATGCCCCGCCGTGAGCGCGCCCTTGAGCGCCATCGTGTCGATGCCGTCGGCTCCGCCGGAGACGACGACTGCCCCCAGTCTGCCGAGCTGATAGCCAAACTGCTTTGCTTGCAGCAGCCCGTAGGCCGAGGCGCGTCTTGTCCCGACCACAGCAATGACGGGCTCGGTGTCGATGGCGGGAACGGTTCCCTGATAGTATAAAACGAGCGGCGGGTCATCGATCTGCCGCAGGCGGTCGGGATACGCCGCATCCTGATAGGTCATGATGGCGATCTGGCCGCGATAGCAGTCGCTCAGCACCGCCTCCGCCTCATCGAGGCTCTTATCCTCGAGCGGCTTCGTGCTGCGAAGCCCCTCGACGCCGCGAAGTGCGTCCGTGTCCGCGCAATAGGCCGCCTCGGGCGTGCCGAAATGGCGCAGCACCGCAAGCTGCTCACACACGGACAGGCCCTTTCGGGTCGTCAGCCACAACCAGTATTTCAGCATCTGCTCCCCCGCCTTTCCTTCGGACGCACGCCCGGCGCGCGTCGGCTATCAGCGCTTCATCTGCCACATGACGATCGTCGCCGCCACGGCGGCGTTGAGCGATTCGCAGCGCGCGCTCATCGGAATGATGATCTTTCCGTCCGCCGCCGAGAAAAGCTCCTCGCTCACGCCGCGTCCCTCGCTTCCGATCACGACCGCGCAGCGCCCGAGCGCCCGCTCCCGCAGATCGGACGCATCCGCGCTCATGGCCGTTGCAAGCAGCGGAATGCCCGCCGCGCGGCATGCCGAGACCGCCTCCGCCCGCGTCATCCGCACCGGCTGGGTGCGCAGGATCGCGCCCATCGAGGCGCGCACGGTTTTCGGATTGTAGGCATCGGCGCAGCCGTCCAGCAGCACGACCGGCACCTCCAGCGCATCCGCCGTCCGCAGGATCGTCCCGAGGTTGCCGGGGTCCTGGATCCCGTCGAGCAGGAGCGTCCCCGGCCGGATGCCCGCCGTCTGCGTCTGCGGCAGCTTACAGATGAAAATTGCGCCCTGCGGAGCCTCCATCTGGGAGACGCTCCGCATCAGGTTTTCCGGGATCTCCACCACGCGCACATGCTCCGGCAGCGCGCAGAGCTCCACGCCCTGCTGCGCCACGACCGTCTCCAGTCCCGGATACCATCTTGCCGCCTCCTCCAGCAGCTTCGTCCCGTCGGCGGCAAATTCACCGCACTTTTCACGGTAGGACCGCGAAGACAGGAGCTTTTTCAGGTGCGTCAGGAGCGGATTGTGCGCGCTCGTCACGATCTCGCGCCTCATTTCTGAAGCCCCGAAAGCTGCTCGTTGCGCCCGACGGCCACAAGCACGTTTTCGCTCTTGAGCGGAAGGTCGGCGTCCGGCGTGACGCTGATCGACGCACCATCGCGGATGGCGATGATGTTTGTGCCGTATTTTGCCCGCAGGTTGAGCTCCCGCAGCGTTTTCCCGACCCATTTTTCCGGGACCGCGACCTCGGCGATGCCGTAGTCGCTGGACAGCTCAATAAAATCGAGCACGCTCGACGAGGTCAGTGCCTGCGCCAGCTTCACGCCCATCTCCCGTTCGGGGACGACCACGCGGTCGGCTCCGACCTTCTCGAGTGCCTTCTTCTGGATCTCATCGGTCGCCTTGCAGATCACGACCGGAATGTTCAGATCCTTGAGATTGAGCGTCACGATGACGCTCGTGGCAAGATCCTTGCCGATGGCGACCACGGCGCAGTCGTAATTCTTGACGCCGAGGGACTTGAGCACCGCCTCGTCCCGCGCGTCGCCGATGACCGCGTAGGTGACAAACGGCTCGGCGTGCTGCACCTTCGCCGCATCCGTGTCGATGGCGAGGACTTCGTTTCCGAGGGCGTACAGCCGCGAGGCAATGGCCGTTCCGAACCGGCCCAGCCCGATCACAACGTATGTTTTCTTCATAGCTCCTCCTATCACCCGATCAGCAGCTTCGCGGGCGCGTACTCAAAGCGCTCCTCCGCGCGGCTCGCCGTCAGGAATCCCATGCCGATGGTCATGATGCCCACGCGGCCAAAGAACATAAATACGATCAGCAGGATCAGCGGCGCCGTACTGAGCGTTCCGGTCAGTCCCGCAGTGAGTCCGACCGTGCCAAGCGCCGAGACCGCTTCATACAGCGCGTTTGAGATGCCGCATCCGCTCGAGGCGGAGATGAAGATCGCACCTCCAAACGCCAGCGACAGCATCAGCATGAACAGCGTCATGGCCTGCCGCACCTGCTCCTGCGCGATGGTGTGGCGGAAAACGGACGTTTTGCTCCGTCCGCGCGCTGTCCCGACCGCCGTCAGCACCACGACGCCGAGCGTCACGGTCTTCAGGCCGCCCGCCGTCGAGCCGCTGGAGCCGCCAATGAACATCAGAACGTCCGAAACGGCCTTCGCCGCATCGGTCATGCCGGCCTGCGAGAAGGTGAAAAAGCCCGCCGTGCGCGTTGTGACCGACTGAAAGAGCGACGCCATCAGCTTCTGCCAGACCGGCATCCGGCCGATGGTCAGCGGGTTGTCCCATTCGAGCAGCGCGATCAGCGCCGCGCCGCCGAAGATCAGAAGCCCGGTGATCACGAGCACGAGCCGCGTATAGACGCCGAGTCTTGAAAAGCGGCGTATCTTGCGAAGCTCGCCCCAGACCAGAAAACCGAGCCCGCCGATGATGATGAGCGCCATAATGATGAAGTTGAATATGGGATCTGCCGCGTAGGCGCTCAGGCTTCCGCCCGCGTCCACATCCGCCAGAATGTCAAAGCCGGCGTTGCAGTATGCGGAAACCGCATGGAACACGCCGCATCGCAGCGCCGTCCAGAACGGAAACCGGCGCAGAAAGCACGCCGTCAGCAAAACCGCGCCGCTTCCCTCGACCGCAAGCGTGCCGAGAACGACGTTGCGCACCAACCGCACCACGCCGCTCATGGAGTCCATGCTGAGCGCCTGCGCCAGCACCATCCGCTTTTTGAGGCCGATGCGGCGGCGCAGAACGATGTAAAAGACCGCGGCGATGGACATAAAGCCAAGGCCACCGATCTGGATCAGCAGCAGAATGACCCACTGGCCGAAAATGCTCCAGTGCAGGCCGGTCTCCACCACCGAAAGCCCCGTCACACATGTTGCGGAGGTCGCGGTGAACAGGCACGTCAGAAAGCCCGTCGGCGTCCCGGCCGCGGAGGATACCGGCAGCGTCAGGATGGCGGCGCCGACCAGAATGATCGTCAGGAACATCACCGCAATGATCTGCGGCGGCGTCATTTTGCGCAGGATATTGGCTGCGCGCGCGGAAATACGCTGAAGCATGGCGGCAGCATTCTCCCCTTTCTTCCAAAATTCTACAAAATGATACATATATAATATAGGCTCGTGCCGGGAATGTCAAGCCGGGCCGCCTGCGGCCGGGACACACTGTACGAGCTGATAGAACGCCACGGCGCTGGCTGCCGCCACATTGAGAGAGTCCACGCCATGCGCCATCGGAATGCGGACGGTGTAATCACAGGCCGCGATGGTCTGCGGCACAAGGCCGTCACCCTCCGTGCCGAGGACGATCGCAAGGCGCGGCTCAGACAGCAGCTGCGCATCGCCGATCGGCAGAGAGTCCTCCCGGAGCGCCATCGCCGCCGTTTTGAAGCCGAGCGCCCTCAAAAGCTCCGGCCACGGCCGCGCCGTCTCGGGCAGCCACGTCCACGGCACCTGAAAGACCGTCCCCATGCTCACGCGGATGGCGCGCCTGTAAAGCGGGTCGCTCGAGGCGTGCGTCAGAAGCACCGCGTCCACGCCGAGCGCCGCCGCCGAACGGAAGATCGCGCCGACATTTGTGGGATTCATCACATCCTCAAGGACGGCAAGGCGGCGCGCTCCGGCGCAGACCTCCTCCACGGACATGGGCGCCGGCCGGCGCATCGCGCAGAGAAAGCCCCGCGTCAGCGGAAAGCCGGTCAGCCTTTGCAGCACGTCCAGCTCCGCCGTATACGCCGGGATCTCGCCGCAGCGCGCAAGGAGCGTCTTTCCCTGCTCGCCCGCTGCAAGCCGCGCCTCCATCAAAAGCGAGAGCGGACGGCAGCCGGCGTCCAGCGCTCTGCCGATGACGGCCGGGCTTTCCGCGATGAAGACGCCCTGCTCCGGGTGCTCGCGGCAGAGGAGCTGATTTTCGCTCAGACGCGCGTAGACATCCAGCTCCGGCGCGTCAAAATCTGTGATCGGTATGATAGTTGCCATATTCTGTCCCTTACATGCATCGTTCCGGCTCTGCCGCAGGCATTTCCGCCTCCGGCTTTCGCGTTTTTTCGTCATAGCCGTCCAAAAAGCTGACCTTTCGCCCGCCCGTCTTATAGGCAAGGACCGTGTCAAGGCAGACGTTTTCCATGCTGCGGAAAATGTGCGCCTCGACCTCCGGGTTCGTCTTTTTCAGCTCGCGGATGAGCTGCTTGATCTGAAGGCGCTTGGATTTCGTCTCCTCGTTCGGGCGGCAGGTCGTGCAGGTGTCCGTGAATTTGCAGGCACACTGGATAAAGTGCAGCTCATTGGCGTCGCGCCACGCCTTGATGTCATCCTCGCGGATCAGATACAGCGGGCGGATCAGCTCCATCCCTTCAAAATTTGTGCTGTGGAGCTTCGGCATCATCGTCTGCACCTGCGCGCCCCAGAGCATTCCCATAAGAATGGTCTCGATCACGTCGTCATAATGATGCCCCAGCGCGATCTTGTTGCAGCCGAACTTTTTCGCGAAGCTGTAGAGATACCCGCGGCGCATCCGCGCACAGAGATAGCATGGCGATTTTTCTACGTTATACACCGAATCGAAGATTTCTGTCTCAAAAATCTCGATCGGAATGTGCAGCCGCCGGGCGTTTTCCTCGATGATCTGGCGATTGGCAGGACTGTAGCCGGGGTCCATCACGAGAAAGCGCAGCTCAAACGGAAATTTGTTATGGAGCTTCAGCTCCTGAAAGAGCTTTGCCATCAGCATGGAGTCCTTGCCGCCGGAAATGCAGACCGCGATGCGGTCGCCGGGCTTGACGAGCGCATACTGCCGGATGGCCTTGGTGAAATTGCACCAGAGCTTCTCCCGGAAGCGCTTTCTGAGGCTTGTCTCCACGCGGGCGCAGAGCTCGTCCGCGTCCTGCTTTTCCATCTGCCGCCGCAGCCACGCGAGATAGCCGCCCGTGAGGCTGTAGGCCGCATAGCCGCGCGCCTCAAGCTCCAGCGCCGTCTCCAGACTGAACTGGCCGCGCGCGCAGACGAGCACGAGCCGTTTTCCGTCGTTTTCCGGCGGCGCTTCCAGCAGCGACTCCGCGGAGCGCGACTCCGCGCCGGGGATCGTGCCGTAGGCAAGGCTCACGGCATTCCGCATGTCGATCATGCGGTAGCTCTCCGGCTGCCAGCGCTCCAGTTCTCTGACCGTAACTTCCATGGCGTGTTCCTTCCTGTCGTGTTTCTCGGGCAGCGCGGTTCGTCCGTCGGGTCATTTGTCGAAAAGCGCCTTGATCTAGCTTATTTTATACTCCCGCCCTGTGGGTGTCAATATCCGAAGCGTTCAAACAAATGCTGCCTATGCGCCCCGGCCCGACAAGCTCAAATGCGGCGGACACCCCGGTGTCCGCCGCATTTTGTATGCGTTATGAAAATGGAACGATCACTTCTGCTCGTTTTCACGATCCAGCTCGCCGAGGAAATGCAGCAGTCGGCCCTCGTCTTCGCGGCGATCAGCAAACAGCTCGAGGCTGTCACCCTGCTCGCTGAGCAAACGGCCAAGCGCAATATACTCGCTCATGGCGCTCTTGAGATTGAAAACATCGCCCTCGGTGCTCTTCAGGTAGACATCACCCTCGCACTCACGAACGACCTTACGGAATTGTTCCACTTCTTTGATGTTGACCAGCTTCATAGCAATACCCTCCTATACATGACATATTCTTTCTGGATACACATGCAGTATACGCGCTTTTTTCGGAAAAAACAAGAAGGGAACTATACGAAATCAACAATTCTGATATCAATTATTTGTGCAGTTTAACCATTTATAGCTCTGGAAGCTCCGCAGAGCGGCTGTGCGGTTTCCGGCATGGACGGAAATAAAATGTGCATCCGTTTCGCCGTCCTCCGCAAGCAGGAGGACAACTGTGCTCCAGTCGCGCTCAGCCTGTACCTCCGCGAGGTGCAGCGCGCCCTCCGTCTGTGCGATCTCCATCTGCCAGCCGTCGCTGCCATGCTCGCCTGTCAGCTCCCATTTTGCGCCGTCCAGCTCCATGGAGCCGTAAAAGAACGTCGGGTGGAAAGCCCTTGCCGTGAGCACGCCCTCCAGCCCGAGCGTATGGGCGCGCGAAAAGGACTCGTCCTGAACGGCATATTCCGTCACGGCGCCGTCAAACGTGACCGTCTTCTGTGACGGGAGCAGCAGCGCCAGCACGACGTTCAGCACCAGCACCACGACCGCGAAGCCCAGAATGAAGCCTCTGTTCTTCTGAAACCAGTTTTCTTCTTTACCAAGCATGTTGCCCTCTCCTTTGGCGGCTCAGATCTCGCGCCGTCCCTCCAGCGCGCGCAGGAGCGTCACCTCGTCGGCATACTCCAGCTGGCTGCCAACCGGGATGCCGTAAGCCAGCCGCGTCACCCGGACGCCCATCGGCCGCAGGAGGCGCGAGATATACATTGCGGTCGCCTCCCCCTCGGTGTCGGGATTGGTCGCCATGATGATCTCCTCCACATTTCCCTCGCCCACGCGCGTGAGGAGCTCCCGGATGCGGATGTCGTCCGGCCCGACATGGTTGAGCGGCGAGATCACGCCGTGCAGCACATGGTAGACGCCGGTATATTCCCGCGCCCGCTCCATCGCCAGCACATCCTTCGGCTCCGCCACGACGCAGATCTTGCTCTGGTCGCGCTGCGGGTCGGCGCAGATGTCGCACAGGTCCTGATCGGTCAGATTCTGACAGACCGGACAAAGGCGCACCGTTTTTTTCGCGTCCACGATCGCGTCCGCGAACGCCTGCGCCTCCTCCGCCGGAAGCGAGAGTATGTAGAATGACAGTCGCTGCGCTGTTTTTCCGCCAATGCCCGGCAGACGCGCAAACTGTTCGGTCAGCCGCTCCATTGCGGCAGGAAATCCGCGCATCTCAGAACAGGCCGCCCAGATTGAGCCCGCCGGTCAGCTTCGACATCGAGGAAGCGGAGTCGGCCTCGGCCTTGCGCATCGCCTCGTTGACCGCCGCAACGATCATGTCCTGAAGCATTTCCACATCGTCGGGATCGACCGCTTCGGGATCGATGTTCACGCGCACAAGCTCGCGCTTGCCGCTGACGACCGCCGTGATGACGCCGCCGCCGGCCGTCGCCTCATACTCGCGCGACTCCATCTCCTCCTGCATCTTCAGAAGATCCTGCTGCATCTTCTGCGCCTGCTTCATCATCTGCATCTGATTCTTGCCGCCCATGCCCATCGGCATGCCGCCGCGATAACCGCCCTTAGCCATTGTTGTATCTCCTTTTACTTGATCGTGAAAATATCGTTATGCTGCCCGCCGAAGGCGACCAGCGCATCCATGGGGTCATTTCCGTTTTCGCTGACCTGATCCTTCCGCGCAAAACGCACGGTGATGGGCCGTCCGAGCGCGGCGGAGGCTTTTTTCTGCACAAGCTCCTGAACCGCAGGCTTGCGGATGATGTTCAGGACAAAATCCGTGTCCGCCGCAAGCGTCAGCGTGTCGTCCTTCAAAACCGGGTGTACCGGCCCGTTCGGGGTAAAAAAGCCGCGCTCGCGCACGCTCAGCTCCGCCCGAAGGCTCTGCACAAGATCCGGCCAGAAGGCCGTGTCATTTGCGGCAGAAGCCGCCCTCTGCGGCGCAGCCTGCCCCGGCTGTCCGTCCGGCATCATGCCGCGCAGCGGATCGTCCGCATCATCCGGAAGCGGCGGCCGCTCGTCATCGACCACATCCTCCGGGAGTGCGGCCTTCTGCACGCTTCGCGGCGCCGCTGTGAATGCGCCGGAGGCGAGCTGCTCCTCCACGCGCCCGATGCGCGCGCTGAGCGCCTGCGCGTCGAATGAAAGCTGCGGCTGGCACATCTGGAGCAGACACAGCTCCGCGTCCACGCGCCGGTTGGCGCTTTTCTGGAAGCCCGCCGCCGTCTGCTGCAAAAGCGCCGTGGCACGCAGCAGCTCCGCCGGAGAGAACCGGTCGAGAAGCGCCATGGCCTCCTTGTCGGTGCAGACGCCGGTCAGCATGGAAAGGCCGCTTTTCGGCGCAGTCTTCAGCATCAGCAGGTCGCGCGAGAGCGAGCAAAGCTCGTCGACCATCGCCGCAATGTCCTTGCCGGAGGCATACAGCCCCGAAAATATTTCCAGTGCGCGCGCGGCGTTTTTGTCCGCCACGGCAGCAAAGATCTCCGCCGCCTTTCGCTCGCCCGCAAGGCCGAGCGTCCGGTCGACCAGCTCCGCCGTGACCGTGCCGCTTGCCGCCGAAGCACACTGGTCGAGCAGGCTCAGTCCGTCGCGCAGCGCGCCGTCTGCCAGCCGCGCCAGAAGCTGCACGGCGTCCGGCTCGATCTCGATATGCTCCTGATAGGCAACAAAGTTGATGCGCGAGGCGATGTCCTCCTGCAAAAGCCGCCGGAAAGAAAACCGCTGGCAGCGGGAGAGAATGGTCGCCGGGACCTTGTGCAGCTCGGTCGTCGCCAGAATGAACAGCAGGTGCGCAGGCGGCTCCTCAATGATCTTCAGCAGCGCGTTGAACGCAGCCGTCGAGAGCATGTGTACCTCATCGATGATGTACACGCGCATTTTGACCTCGCCGGGCGTATAGATGGCATCGTCCCGCAGAATGCGGACGCTGTCCACGCCGTTATTGGAGGCGGCGTCGATCTCCTGCACGTCCATGCAGCTTCCGGCGTCGATGGCGCGGCACGCCGCGCAGTGGTTGCAGGGATTTCCGTCCTGCGGGTCCTCACAGTTGACCGCTTTCGCCAGAATTTTGGCGCAGGAGGTCTTGCCCGTGCCCCGCGTACCGGTAAACAGGTACGCATGGCTGAGCTTTCCGCCCGTGATCTGCGCGCGGAGCGTTTCGGTGACGCTTCGCTGACCGACCACGTCGGAGAACGTCTGCGGCCGGTATTTCCGATAGAGCGCCTGATACATTCCAACCCACCTCCACGCCTGCGGCAGTCCGTTTTTTACGCGCCCCCACCTTCGCGAAAGCGCCATAAGCGATTGTATTATACATGATTCGCGGCGCAAATGGAAGCCCCTTTTTCCCGCGCGGCGTACCGCGTCTATCCGGAGCTTTGCTTTTTCGCAGCACGCTTTTTACCCTGCTCGATCTGCCGGTGCAGGCAGTCGAGCGCGTCCGAGAGGCTGCCGATGCGGTCCATCATGCCCGACGCCACTGCCTCGCGTCCATAGACGACCGTTCCGACGTCCGTCGCGAGCTCGTCCGTCGCCATCATATAGTTCAGGAATTTTTCGCGCGTGATCCGCGAGTTTTTCGTCACAAAATTCACGATCTGCTCCTGAATGCGCTGGAAATACAGAAATGTCTGCGGCGCGCCGACCACAAGCCCCGTCATGCGCACCGGATGGACGGTCATGCTGGCTGTCGGCACGATCAGGCTCTTTTTCGCCGAGACCGCCAGCGGGATACCGATCGAGTGACCGCCGCCCAGTACCAGCGAGACCGTCGGCTTCTTCATCCCGGCGATCAGCTCCGCGATGGCAAGTCCTGCCTCAATGTCGCCGCCCACCGTGTTGAGAAGCAGCAAAAGGCCGTCGATCTCCTCACTCTCCTCCACCGCCGCCAGCAGCGGGATGACATGCTCATATTTTGTCGTCTTTACATTGTCCGGCAGCGTCTGATGTCCCTCGATCTGCCCGATGATCGTCAGCGTGTAGATCGCGCCGCGGCTTGAGCGCGTAGTCGCCGCACCAAGATCGACGAGCTGTTCCTGTTTGTCCTCCGCCATGCAAGGTCCCTCCAAAATCAGATTTCAGAGAATAGTATCTGCCGGAAACGGGAAAACAATCCGTATCGCCCGCGCTGCCGCATCCCTTTGTTCCATACTCAGCAAAGGAAAAACTTCCGCTTGCAACACCGCAAAAAATCGGCTATAATCTCGGCAGAAGGAGGCTTTGCCATGAACAAAACCAACGTCATGCGCCTTCTCGACGCCGCGAAAATTCCATACCGCACCGCCGAGTACGAATTTGACGAGAGCGATCTCGGCGGGATGCACGCCGCCGCTGCCATCGGCATGCCGCCGGAGCAGATCTTCAAAACGCTCGTCGCGCGCGGAGAAAAAAACGGCTATCTGGTATTCTGCATCCCGGTCTGCTGCGAGCTGGATCTGAAAAAAGCGGCAAAGGCCGCGCACGACAAAAAAGTGGAGCTGATCCACGTGAAGGAGCTTCTGCCGCTGACCGGCTATGTGCGCGGCGGATGCAGCCCCATCGGCATGAAAAAGGCGTTTCCGACATTTCTTGATGAAACGGCGCAGTTCTACGATGAGATCGGCGTTTCTGCCGGCTGCCGCGGCTGCCAGATCCTGCTGGCGCCGGATGCGCTGATAAATTATGTAAACTCGTCGCTCTGCGACCTGACAGAATAATCGTTGAAGGAGAAACCATATGAAATTCGAGTACAAAACAAGCGGCACCTGCTCCAGCAAGATCCTCTTTGACATCGATGACGGCATCGTACACGATCTGGAATACATCGGCGGCTGCAACGGCAACCTTCAGGGTCTCAGCCGTCTCGTAGAGGGGATGCCGGTCGATGAGGTGATCTCGCGTGTGCAGGGCATCCACTGCGGCGCAAAGCCGACCTCCTGCCCCGATCAGCTCGCGCAGGCGCTCCTTCAGGCCAAGGAAAAGCTCGCCGCTGAGAAAAACGCCTGACAGCAGCATTCTGATCGCATGAAAAAATCCGCCGGTGAAGCAATTCACCGGCGGATTTTTTACGCTTTCAGGGAACGGATCACTGATCCTCGTCGTCCTCTTCTTCCATCTCGAACTCCAGCTCTTCGCCGCAGTTCGGGCAGGTCGTGGAGCCCTCGTCGAGCATTTCCTCGTCGATGGTGATCTCCTCGCCGCAGGTGGGGCACTTGACCTCGTACAGCGTCTCGCCGCCGAAATCATAGTCGTCGTCTACGTCTTCGTAGTCCTCGTCGTCCTCATCCTCGTCGTAGTCCTCATCATCCAGAAGATAATCATCGATGGCGTCGAGATCTTCCTCGATGCAGTCAAGCTCGTCGGAGATGGTATCGACCACGTCCTCGAGATCGGCGACGTTTTCCGCGATATCGGACAGCATGTCCACGACCGCGGCAAGCACCTTGTTTTCATCCTTCTCGGTGTCGAGCTTCAGCCCATCCATCAGGCCCTTGAGGTATGCAGCTTTTTCGGAAAGAGTCATGTTTTTCTCCTTTCAGTTGCGTCGGACAGTTGATTGACGATCAGCCCTTGGCACGGCCCAGATATTCACCCGTGCGGGTGTCGATCTGAACGCGGTCGCCCTCGTTGATGAACAGAGGCACCTTGACCTCAGCGCCGGTCTCGACGATCGCGGGCTTGGTGACGTTGGTCGCCGTGTCGCCCTTGACGCCCGGATCGGCCTTGATGATGTCCAGCTCCACAAAGTTCGGAGTTTCAACGCCAAAGACGTTGCCCTTGTAGCTCAGCAGCTTGCAGGGGGTGTTTTCCTTGATGAAACGGAAGGAGTCATCCAGAACGTCCTTGTTCAGCGGGATCATGTCATAGGTTTCCTGGTCCATGAAGTAGTACAGGTCGCCATCGTTGTAGCTGTACTCATAGTCCTTGCGCTCGATGAACGCTTCCTCGAACTTTGCAGTCGGGTTGAAAGAAGTTTCAGTGACAGCGCCGGTCACAACGTTTCTCATCTTGGTACGGACGAATGCAGCGCCCTTACCGGGCTTGACATGCTGGAATTCGACGACCTGCATGATCTTGCCGTCCATCTCAAAGGTCTTGCCGTTTCTGAAATCACCGGCAGTAATGGTTGCCATATTGTTTCCTCCATCTAATAGAATCGCTTATACGCAATAGCTTTTTTAGATTTTACTACAAAGCCGCGTTTTTTTCAAGCTATTCTCACAAAATAATCAAATTTTTCGGGCTCTTTGTGATCACTTCTCTGCCGTCCTCGGTGAGAATGGTCACATCCTCGATGCGGACGCCAAACTTGCCCGGAAGGTAGATGCCCGGCTCTGCGGAGCAGACCGCGCCGACAGGCATCGGCTTGTCGTTTCCGAGGTTGGCGTTGGGCGCCTCATGGATCTCGAGGCCGAGGCTGTGGCCGTAGCCGTGGCCGAAATACTCGCCGTAGCCCGCATCGGTGATGACCTTGCGCGCCGCGCCGTCGATGTCCTTGCCGGGGACGCCCGCCTTCGTTGCGGCGATGCCGGCGAGCTGCGCCTGAAGGACAGTGTTGTAGACCTTGTCCATCTCCTCGGTGACAAAGCCGAGCGCGACAGTGCGGGTCATATCGGAGCAGTAGCCCTTATACAGGCAGCCGAAGTCCATCGTGACAAAGTCGCCGTACTGCAGCACACGCTCGCCGGGAACGCCGTGCGGCATGCTGGTGTTGGGGCCGGAGACAACGATGGGCTGGAAGGACAGGCCTTCGCCGCCGTTCTTATACAGACGGTAGATCAGCTCTGCCGTGACCTCTTTTTCGGTCATGCCGGGCTTGACGATCTCGCACATCTGGCTGAAGGTCAGGTCAGTGATCTCCTGTGCCTTGCGCATCAGCTCCAGCTCCCAGTCTTCCTTGCTGCCGCGGAAGGCGCTGATCTTCTCCTGATACGGCTTGAGCACGACATTGAGCTTCGTGTTGTAGGAGGTGTATTCGTTGTAGGTCAGATAGTTTTCCTCAAAGCCAAGCGTCTTGACCGTCTCGGCCTCGATGGCCTCGTTCAGGAGCTTGGTATAAGGATGCTCGCGGTCGACCATCCGGACCGTGAAGTCAGGCAGATTCTTCTCCGCAGCCTCGATGTAGCGGCTGTCGGTGAAGTAATAGGCATTGTTGCGGCAAACGAGCGCAACGCCCTCTGCGATGTTGTAGCGCGCGGCATAGTGGCGGTTGACCTCGCTCGTCAGGAGCAGTGCGTCCACCTCGCCGGACTCCAGCAGAGACTTCATCTTATCAAGGTTTTTCATGATGTATCCTCCTTTTTCCTATGGCTATAAATGGCAGCTCGGCAACATGCCGCAGCTTCAGCCAGAAGTTATGATTGTCAATGGCGCGTACCAGAATCGACGTCAGCCCGCCGCAGTTCGCGCCGAGCACATCGGTATAGATCTGGTCGCCAACGAGCGCCATCTGCGCGGGAGGAAGGCCGTATTGCTCTTTTGCGGCACAGATGCCGCGCTGGAACGGTTTTTTCGCGTGTGTGATGCACGCAAGGCCGTATTCCCGGCAAAAGACCTGTACGCGGGGCTTTTTGCTGTTGGAGACGACGCACAGCCGGATGCCGCTTTCCTGCATCTCCCGCAGCCAGCGCTGCATCGGCTCGGTCGGAACATCGGTCGTATACGGAACGATGGTGTTGTCAAAATCCATCAGCAGCAGCCCGATCCCGCGCGCACGCAGCAGCTGCGGCGTCAGGTCGGTCAGTGCCGGAAGGATCAAATCCGGGATCAGAGAAAAAGGCATGGCTCCTCCTGCGGGATCATAGAATCAATACATGAACAGTATAGCACGCAGGAGGCGTTTTGTCTATTGATGCTTTTTTCTTTTCCGCCGGAGGCGCAGAGCGAGCGCAGCGCATTCACCGTCGTGGGGCAGGCGCGCCCCGGCGGGGCACTCACCGGAGAGGTGATGCTCGTCCCGGGCGAGGCTCTGCCGGAGGAAGGCTTCTCCGGCTGTGTGTTTTATCTGGACGAGCGCCGTCCGGCGCGTCTTCCGGTCTGCACCCGGACGCTGATCCCGGAAGCGCTTGCAGCGCGTTTTCCGGAAAACCCGGTCTATCTGTCCTCCGAGCTCTTTTGCGGCACGCTTCGTGCGCGCCTCACGGCTGCGCAGGAGGCCTTCGGCGGACGGCTCTGGTTTATCATTCGCCCGCTGTCGCGTTTTTTCACGCTCCCCTGCCCGTCCGGCGAGGGTCTGCGCGTATCGCCGGAGGCGGAAGGCCGCCTGACACAGCTCGACGCGCCGGTGTTCAGCCGCGCGCTCTGCTGCATGTACTGCCGTGCGGCATATTGCGGCAGGGATGGACTGTATCTCTTTGACACGCAGGAGAGCATTGCGGAAAAGCTCCGGCTGGCGGAGGATTGCGGCGCTGCGCATGTCCTGCTGCTTCCGCCGGAGACAGATGTATTATGACAACTGCACGCAGCCCCGAGCGCAAAATAAAAAAGGCTCTCTGCTTTGGCAGAGAGCCTTTCGCTCGTTATCAAATAGGAAGAAAGGAATCAATAGAACTTCTTTCTGTTCTTGCGAGCAGCTTCAGACTTCTGCTTACGCTTCAGGCTGGGGCTCACATAATGTTCTCTCTTCTTGACTTCAGCGATAACGCCAGCCTTTGCACAGCTGCGCTTGAACCGCTTGAGAGCATTTTCCAAGGACTCGCCTTCCTTGACGCGAACTTCAGACATCGTTTTCCCTCCCTCCGACGCAACCGGCTAGATCCAGATTGCTTTCAGGGCCACTCATTGGCTTGATTATTATAGTCGCAGCCATGCCGCTTGTCAAGATTTTTTTCAAAGAAATCGTCAAAATCTGAAAGCTTTGCAGCGCCCTCGCTTACTTCACGATCAGATTGACCAGCTTGTTGCGGACATAGATGACCTTGACGATCTGCTTGCCCTCGCACTGGCGTGCGACCTTCTCCTGCTTGAGCGCCTCAGCGACGACGGCATCCTGCTCGCTGTCCACCGGCATCACGACCGTGCCGCGGAGCTTGCCGAGCACCTGGACCGCCATCTCGACGGCGGAAGCGACGGTCTTGCTCTCGTCGTACTCCGGCCACGACATCTGCATGGCCATCTTGCCGTACTTCTTCGCAAAGCCCTCCAGCTCCCACATTTCCTCGACCATGTGCGGCGCGAACGGGCTGAGCATCCGCAGCAGCGCTTCCAGATCGCCCTTCGTCAGGCCGTTTGCGTACAGCTCGTTCACCATCGTCATGAGCGCCGCGATGGCGGTGTTCATCTTCAGCTCGTCGATGTCCTGCGTGACCTTGCGGATGGTCTTGTGGAGGATGGGCGCATTCTTGTCAGACGGCTTTTCATCGTCCTGCGCAATGTCCATCAGGTTCCAGCAGCGGTCGAGGAAGCGCTTCGAGCCCTTGACCGCATCGTCAGACCACGTTGCGACCTTCTCAAAATCGCCGATGAACATGATGTAAAGGCGCATCGTGTCCGCGCCGTAGGCCTTGACAACGTCGTCGGGGTTCACAACATTGCCGAGCGACTTCGACATCTTGACCGCCGGCCGCAGCGCCTGATTGCCGTACTTGGCAATGAGCGCCTGCTTTTCTTCTTCCGTCGAGACGTTTCCGACATAGTGCGGGTTCTGGCCGAGGATCATGCCGTGGCTGGTGCGCTTGGCATACGGCTCCTTCGTGTGAACAACGCCGATGTCGTACAGGAACTTGTGCCAGAAACGGGAATACAGCAGGTGCAGCGTCGTGTGCTCCATGCCGCCGTTGTACCAGTCGACCGGCCCCCAGTAGCGCTCAGCTTCCTTGGAAACAGGCGCGTTTTCATCGTGCGGGTCCATATAGCGCAGATAATACCACGAGGAGCCAGCCCACTGCGGCATGGTGTCGGTCTCGCGCTTGGCGGGGCCGCCGCAGCACGGGCAGGTGGTGTTCACCCAGTCGGTCATCTTGGACAGCGGGCTTTCGCCGTCATCGGTCGGCTCATAGCTGTCGACCTGCGGCAAAACAACAGGAAGCTGTTCCTCGGGAACGGGCACCCAGCCGCACTTCGGGCAGCTCACCATCGGGATCGGCTCGCCCCAGTAGCGCTGGCGGGAGAAGACCCAGTCGCGGAGCTTGTAGTTGACCTTTTCCTTGCCCCAGCCCTGCTCGATGGCGTACTGCTTCATCGCGGGGATGGCATCCTTGACGGTCATTCCGTTGAGCAGACCGGAGTTGACCATGATGCCAGTGTCGTCCTTCAGCGTGAAGGCGCCCTTGGTGATGTCGCCGCCCTTCACGACCTCGACGATGGGCAGGCCAAACTTGGTCGCAAAGTCCCAGTCTCTCTGGTCATGGCCCGGAACGCCCATGACGATGCCGGTGCCGTAGCTCATAAGCACATAGTCAGAGACAAACATCGGAACGGCTTTTCCCGTCGCCGGATTGATGGCCTCGACGCCTTCAAGCCGCACGCCGGTCTTGTCCTTGTTCAGCTCGCCCCGCTCAAAGTCGGACTTGCGGGCAGCCGCCTGCTGATAGGCCTCGACCTCCGCCCAGTTGCCGATCCGTTCCTTCCACTTTTTGAGCATCGGATGCTCGGGAGAGATGACGGTGTAGGTCACGCCGAACAGCGTATCAACACGGGTGGTGTAGACGGTAATGTCGTCTCCGATGCTGGTCTTGAAGGTGACCTCGGTGCCGGTGGAGCGGCCGATCCAGTTTTTCTGCTGCGTCTTGACGCGCTCGACGTAGTCCAGTCCCTCCAGATCGAGATCGTCGATCAGGCGGTCGGCATACTTTGTGATGCGGAGCATCCACTGGCTCTTTTCCTTGCGGATGACCGGCGCGCCGCAGCGCTCGCACACGCCCTCGACGACCTCCTCGTTTGCCAGAACGCACTTGCAGCTCGTACACCAGTTGACGGGCATGGTGGTCTTATAGGCAAGGCCGTGCTTGTACATTTGCAGGAAGATCCACTGCGTCCAGCGGTAGTAATTCGGGTCGGTGGTATCGACCACGCGGTCCCAGTCGAAGCCGTAGCCCAGCATTTTGAGCTGGCGCGTGAAGTTTTCGATGTTCCGCTTGGTGACGATGGCGGGATGGATGTGATTCTTGATGGCGAAATTCTCGGTCGGCAGGCCGAAGGCGTCAAAGCCGATCGGGTTGAGGACATTGTAGCCCTCCATCCGCTTTTTGCGGCAGATGATGTCCATTGCGGTGAACGGGCGCGGATGGCCGACGTGCAGGCCGGCCGCCGAGGGATACGGGAACTCGATCAGGCCGTAGAATTTCGGCTTCTCCTCGCCGGTGACGGCGGTATAGGGCTTGGTCTGCTCCCACTTTTCCTGCCATTTCTTTTCAATGGCTTCAAAATCGTATTTCATGTTGCTCTCCTAAAAAATATCGCCCCCGACCGAGTGCTCGGTCAGGGGCGTAATTTACGCGGTACCACCCTGATTCAGGCGCAGCGCGCCTCTCAGCGGCCTTTTACGCAGCCACGCGCCCCGCCCTGTTGAGGCGGGAAGCTCTGGGGCCAGTATAGAATCGTCCGTTTGCCGGCTCACAGCAGCCGCCGGCTCTCTGAAAAACGGGCTCGATGCCTTTTTCCCTTCACAGCTTTTGTCCTATGGTATTTCGGTAGTATTCTACGAGTCCCGGCGGGATTTGTCAAGCCATACGGCTCAATTTTCATTCAGAACGGAGATCAGGCTGACTTCCTTGCCGTCCTGCCACAGGCGCTCGAGGTCATAAAACGCGCGCGTTTCCTCGGTAAAGACATGCACGACCACGCAGCCGTAGTCCAGCACGACCCACGTACCGCCGCGATGACCCTCGCGGCCGACCATCGGCTCGCCCGCCGTGTCCATGGCCTCCTCCACCGCATCGCAGAGCGTGCGTACATGGGTTCTGGAGCTTGCCGTGCAGATCAGGAAATAATCCGCCAGTGTGGAGACGTCGGTGATCTCCAGGAGTTTGAGATCGATGCCCTTTTTGCTGTCGAGCGCCTTGACCGCGAGCTTTGCAACTTCTTTTGCCGTAATCATATATCGTTTTCTTCCTTTCTTCCGTCCCTCACGACCAGAGTGCCGGGTCGTTGGGCATCGGCTGTATTTCCGTCCTTGCCGGAGCTTTCTCCGGCGGGGTTTGCTTCTGTTTTGTCTCTGGCTTCTGATACGTCCCGACACGCTCCGGCGTGATGACGCGCACATCCGCGCTTCTGCGTGGCGCGTCATAGGGATTGAGATGGGCGTTCACCGTCTCGAGGAGCCTGCCCTCATAGAGCGGATAATAGCTCACGCCGTTTACCGTCACGCCCTCGCCCGCAAGCGTGCAGCAAAACAGCTCCGAAACACCGCATGTGTGCAGCGCCTGCGCAAAATACAGGAAATTCCCGAGGCTGAGATCGGTCGTGACGCTCTGCCGCATGATTGAAAGCAGTTCCGGCAGCCTTCCGATGTTCTGCGGTGAAAGGCAGCGCCTTGCCAGCGCCCGCAGAAATTCCTGCTGCACCTCGGTGCGGCGGATGTCCTGCATCGCGTAGCCCTTGCGGTAGCGGACGAGCTGCATTGCCTGCTCGCCGCCGAGAAGCTGTCTTCCGGCGCGAAGATGGATCTCCAGCCCCTGTGCAGAGTCCGTATAATCCATGTCCTGCGGCACGTCAAATTCCACGCCGCCCAGCAGATCGACCGCCGCCTCAAATGCGTCCATGTCTATGAGCACATAGCCGTCCGTCTCAAAGCCGGTCAGCGCGGCAAGGCGCTTTTGCAGGCGCACCATACCGCCCGCTCCGCCGCCTGCGTAGACGGCATTGAGCTTCATCAGGCTCCCGTCCTCCGCTTCGACCGGCGTGTCGCGCGGAACGCTCACAAGCGCCGTTTTGCCCGTGCGCTCGTCCAGGTGCGCGATCATGATCGTGTCGGTACGCAGGCCGTCTGCGTCCATGCCGCAAAGGAGAATATTATATACGCCCTGTTTCCGGCAGGCGGGTGCCTGCGCGCGGCGGGGCGTATTCTGCGCCGCATCCGCGTGCGCCGCCGGGGCAGTCTCCTGTTCCGGCTCGGACTGCGCCGCTCGGATTGGGACGGGGCGAACGGCGGTCTTGTACAGCGCCGTCCACGCGGCCGCCAGCAGCGCAGCCGACGCCAGAACGCCGAGCAGCCCTCGCTGCGCAGCGCCCATGGCCCGTTTTTTATGTTGTTTTCTCAGATATGCCGCGTTTCGCCTGCCGCCGTAAAATTTCATCCACACAGACTCCCTGCTCCAGAAGGAATTCTCTCGCCTTCACGGAAGCCTGCTCCACAGGGCGGCCTTGCGCCTGCAAATGTCGGATCGACGTCTCAAGTCCCAGCAAAACGCCCTCGTCCAGATCGCGCTCCAGCGCATCGCGCACGTCCTCCAAGCCCGGAAAACTGCGGTTCGGCTCCGTATAATCAGCGATGTAGACGATCTTTTCCAGCGTGGTCATATTGGCTCTTCCCGTTGTGTGCCAGCGGATGGCGCTGCAAAGCTCCGGTTCCTCCCCGAAAATATGCTCTGCCGCCCACGCCGCCGTCTTCGCGTGCAGAAGCCATGGGCTTTCCCGCTCGGAGGGTGTGACCGCAATGGCAAACTGCTCGCAAAGCGCGATCTGCTCCGCATCCGTCAGCGCCTTGGTCACGTCGTGCAGGATGCCCGCGCGCCGCGCGTCCGCTGCGGTAGCGCCGCGCAAGCTGCGCCGCCGTTTCGCTGCACCCCAGCGCGTGAAGCCAGCGCTTCGGCTTGTAGAGCGGCCGGCAGACCTCCATGAGCGCCTCCAGTGAAAGCCCGCAGCGGCTGCCGCCAAGCCCGTACAGCCCAAGGCGCTCGATCTCGCGAAACACCGCCTGCGGCACACACTGCGCGCCGCAGCCGAAGAAGATCAGCCGCCGCGCCTGCGTCGAGGACAGCTCCAGCGCGTCATTTTCCGCAAATTCCACGCGCGCGCAGAGCGTCCGGCGCAGAAGCTGCGCCTTTTCCTGAAGCTCCGCCGCAAGCGCGCCGCTCTTTTCCGTGCGGTACATACACACGAGCGCCGCCATCTGTGCGATCGCGTCCGGCCCGCGCCACTGGTCAAACGTCAGAAACATATCCGTCCCCATCAGGAGGAAAAGCTCGTCCTGCGGGTATTGTGTGTGCAATTGGCGCAAAGTATCCACGGTATAGCTCGGCCCGTCGCGCCGCAGCTCGATGTCGCTGACCTCAAGCCCCTCGCAGCCCTCGACCGCAAGGCGGACGAGCGCCAGCCGCGTCTTTGCGTCCGGCGAGCCGGCCGCGAGCGTCTTGTGCGGCGGCACGGCATCGGGGATAAGGATGACGCGGTCGAGCCGGAGGCGGCGGCGCGTTTCCTGCGCCGCGCGGATGTGACCGAGGTGCGGCGGGTTGAAGCTCCCGCCGTAAATGCCGATCCTTGCCACTGTCTGTCTCCTTATTCTCCGCGGCTCTGCTGCTTTCTGCGTTCGATGGCGGCCTGCACCGCCGCGTCATGGAAGTACTTATCTCGGCGCTCGCGCTCCTCCTTGGCCGCCTTGCGGCGGTTGCGGATGCCCTGCTTGACCGGATTGACCTTCTTCTTTGCGGACTTTGCCGCCTTCGGCTGCGCCTGCGCCTTGCGCTCGCGCTCGAGCTTTTCGGACTTGCGGTAGATCACGAACTTGCTGCCCACGACCTGAACGCCCTCGGCTCCGGTCTGCTCGCACAGCACGTCGCAGACCTCGCGCGCCGACATCAGCGCCGACTCGAGCACCCGTCCCTTGACCAGCTCGCGCGCGTCGAGGAGCTTTTCCGCCTCTGCCACGAGCGTCTCGGACACGCCGCCCTTGCCGACCATCAGGATGGTGTCGAGCGTGTTTGCCTGTGCGCGCAGCTCCGCGCGCTCTTTACTTGTCATCATAATGCTTCTCCTTATAAAGGCGCACAAATTCACGCAGCGCGCATCCTCTGTGCGAAATGTCGTTCTTCTTTTCTGCCGGAAGCTCGGCATACGTCATGCCGTACTCCGGCAGGTAAAACACCGGATCGTAGCCGAAGCCGCCCGTGCCGTGCTTTTCATGCAGGATCCGGCCGCAGCACTCGCCGCGCGCCACGATCTCGCGTCCGTCCGGCCAGAGGCAGGTGATGACGCAGACGAATTTCGCCGTGCGCGCCTCGTCCGGCACAGCCTTCATGTTTTCCAGCAAATACGCGGTGCGCTCGTCGTCGGTCCCCGCGTGCCCCTTCGGGCCGTAGCGCGCCGAATGCACGCCCGGCGCACCGTCCAGCGCATCGACCATCAGACCGGAATCGTCCGCGATCGCCGGCATACCTGCCGCGCGCATGACCGCTTCCGCCTTCAGGCGGGAGTTTTCCTCGAACGTTGCGCCATTTTCATCCACGTCGATGTCGAGCCCCAGCGCGGACTCCGGCACGACCTCGACGCCGAGGCCGGAAAGAATGGCCTGAATTTCCTTCAGCTTGTGTGCGTTCTGACTTGCAAGTACCGCCTTCATCCGTCTCTCCTCCGTCATCCGATCAGCGCCCGGACAAAGTTTTCGGCGTCAAACGGCATCAGATCGTCCATCTTCTCGCCCACGCCGATGTATTTGACCGGGATCTGCAGCGCGTCCGCCACGGCGACCACAATGCCGCCCTTGGCCGTGCCGTCGAGCTTTGTGAGGGCAATGCCCGTCACGCCCGCGATCTCCTGGAACTGCTTTGCCTGAATGAGGCCGTTCTGGCCGGTCGTGCCATCCAGCACCAGAAGGACCTCCTTCGACGCCTCCGGCAGCTCGCGCGACAAAATGCGCGAGATCTTGCCGAGCTCATTCATGAGATTCTGCTTGTTGTGCAGCCGTCCTGCCGTGTCGCAGAGAATGACGTCCGCGCCGCGTGCCTTTGCCGCCGCGATGGCGTCAAAGACGACTGCTGCGGGGTCTGCGCCCTCGTCCTGACGGATAATGTCCGCATGTGCGCGCTCCGCCCAGATCTCAAGCTGGTCTGCCGCCGCCGCGCGGAAGGTATCCGCAGCGCACAAAAGCACCTTTTTTCCCTCCGTGCGGAGCTGGTTTGCGATCTTGCCGATGGTCGTGGTCTTGCCGACACCGTTGACGCCGATGACCAGCACGACAGACGGCTTGGTGTCGAGCCTCAGCGCCGGACTGCCGACGTTCAGCATGTCGGCGAGGATCTCGCGCAGACATGCGCGCGCCTCCTCCGCCGTTTTCAGGTGGCGTTCCTTTGCAGCGCTCCGCAGCCGCTCGACGGCCTTCGTCGTGGTGTCCACGCCGAGGTCTGCGAGGATGAGGCTCTCCTCCAGTTCGTCATAGAAATCGTCGTCCAGCTCGGACGCGGTGAAAACGCTGCTGATGGAGCTGGCCGTCTTGCTCAGTCCCTGTTTGATCTTGTCAAAAAAGCCCATGTTCTGCTTCCTTTCTCTATTTGGTCAGCGCTCAGCCGGTGATGCCGAGCTGCTGCTCCATTTCTCCAAGCCGGATGTGCAGGATCTTCGAGACACCCTGCTCCTGCATCGTGACGCCGTAAAGGACGTCGGAGGCCTCCATCGTGCCGCGCCGGTGCGTGATGACGATGAACTGCGTCTTCTTGCACAGGTTGCGCAGATACAGCGCAAAGCGCTCCACATTCCGGTCATCCAGCGCCGCGTCGATCTCGTCGAGCATACAAAACGGCGTCGGGCGCACCTTCAGGATCGCGAAATACAGTGCGATGGCAACGAACGCCTTCTCACCGCCGGAGAGGAGCGTGATCGTCTTGAGCTGCTTTCCGGGCGGCTGGACGCGGATCTCGATGCCGCATTCCAGCGGCTGAGACGGGTCCTCCAGCACAAGGGAGGCCTTGCCGCCGCCGAACATTTCCGTAAATGTCTGGCCGAAATACTCGTTGATGCGCCCGAATTCGCGCACAAAAATGTCCGTCATTTCGTTTGTGATGGAGCTGACGATGCTCTCCAGCTCGCCGCGCGCGTGCAGCACGTCGTCGCGCTGTCCTGCAAGATATTCATAACGCTCGTTCACGCGCGCAAACTCGTCGATCGCGCCGAGGTTCGGCGTGCCAAGGGCAGAGATCTTCCGCCGCAGCTCCGTGATGCGCTTGTTTGCCGCCGCGATGCTCTCAACCTCGGCCGCCTCCGCCTGCGCGGTGGACGGCGTCAGCTCGTAGGCGTCCCACAGCTTGTCGAGAAGCTGTTTTTCCTCCAGCTCGCTCGTCGCCTTTTTCTGCTCCAGACGGGCCGATTCGCGCTCCATCAGCAGGATGCTCTGGTTTTTCTCCTGCGCCTGCTTTTCGGTCTGATTGCGCTCTGCCTCGATGGAGGCGCGGTGCTCGACCGCTTCGCGGAGCAGTTCCCGCTTCTGCTCGATCTCCTGCGCCATGCGCTCGGCCTGCCTGCGGGAGTCCTCAAGCTTCGCCTCCAGCGCTCCGACCTGCGCTTCATAGCCGGCGATCAGCGCGAGCTTCTGCTCGCGGTCGCCCTGCATCGCCTCGCAGAGGCTTTCCAGCCGCCGCACGCTCTGCTGAGCGCTCTCGCGTTCTGCGTTTTTTGAGGCCTCGTCCAGCCGCAGGGCGGTGATCTCGTCCGCCAGCTTCGCCGTCTGCTCCGAGACGGCGCTCTGCCCCTGCTCCATGCCCGCGATCTGCGTCTCGAGCGCCTCCGCTCTGCCTGCCGCGTCAGCCGCGAGCGTTTCGAGCGTCTGCATTCTCACTTCGTCCGCGCCGCTGCGGCTTTCGATGCGGGAAAGCTCCGCCTCGTAGCTCTCCAGATTGTCACGCAGCGCCTGCTGCAAAAGCTGCACCTGCTTCTGCTCCTCCGTGCGGCGGAGCGTTTCGTCCTCCGCCTCGCGGAGCTGCCCCTGCACGGCTGTCAGCTCAAATTCCGTCTTTGCCGCGCTCTCAGCGGCCTCCTGATATGCCTGCTGAAGCGCTTTTTTCTGTTTTTCAAGCTCGGCACGCTGCTTTTCCAGACGCTCGATCTCATTGGCACGGGACAGCACGCCCGCGCTGCGCGAGGCGGAGCCGCCCGTCATGCTTCCGCCGGGGTTCATGACCTGCCCGTCGAGCGTCACGATCCGTGCGCGGCTGCCGGAAGCGCGCGCCATGCGCACCGCATCGTCGAGCGATTCGGCAACGACCGTCCTGCCGAGCAGATTTTCCACGATGCTTTCGTATTTCCCGTCAAACGTGACGAGTGCGGATGCCACGCCCACAAAGCCATGCTGGCTCCGGAATTCCCCGTCCGGCATCCGCCTTCCGGAGATGGAGCCGAGCGGCAGGAACGTCGCGCGGCCCGCGTCGCGCCGCTTGAGAAGCTGAATGGCGGCCTTGCCGTCGTTGTCGCTGTCCACCACGATGTTCTGCATTGCCGCGCCGAGCGCGGTCTCGATGGCGGTCGTAAAGGCGTCGTCCGTGTGGATGAGTGCCGACACCGGCCCGTGGACGCCGCGGAGCGCGCCGCGCGCCGCCTCCTGCATCACGAGCTTGACCGCCTTGGAAAAGCCCTCGTAGTCGCGCTCCATCTCGCGCAGCATCCGCAGCTTCGATCCGGCCGTGTCCAGGCCGATCTCCGCGTCGGAGAGCTGTTTTTTGAGCGCGTCGCGCTTGTCCGCGCGCGCCTTGAGCCGAAGCGCGTATCCGGCGATCATATTCTGCGCCGCCGTCACATTTTCCTGTGCCGCGGCAAGGCTCTTTTCACACGCCGCAGCCTGATCGGCGACAGTTTTCTGCCGCGCCAGCGCCGCCTCGCGGTCGGCGCTCAGTGTCTGCTTGCGCTCAAGAATGTCCGAGAGCGCTGTTTTCATACTGACGATCTCGGCGCGGCGTCCTGCCGCCTCCGTGGTGAGGAGGGCGTGATTTGCACGCAGCGCAGCCAGCTTTTCCGCCGCTTCACCGCTTGCATCGGTCAGCGCCTTGCTTTTTTCCGCTGCGGCGCGGAGCTTTTCATCGATCTGCGCAAGCTCGCCGCCAATCTGCGCAATGCGCGCCTGCTGCTCCGCGATCTGGCCGGCGATGCCGCCGCTCCGGTTTTCCTGATCGGCCAGCTCCTGCCGCACACGCGCAATATTTTCTGCGGTGTTGTCGATCGACGTCTGCACAACGGCCTGTCCTGCCTGCACCTGCTGGCGCTCCTGTTCGGCGGCGGCAATGGCATCGCGCTTTTCCTCGAGCACAAGACTCTCGCGGTTGAGTTCGAGCGAAAGCTGCTCCGAGGCGGCATAAAGTGAGCTGAGCTCATTGTGCGCCTGCTCCAGAATGAACGCCGCCGAGGCATAGTCCTGCTCTGCTTTTTTCGCGTTTGCTCCGATCTTCGCGAGCGAATCGAGCCAGACCGTGATCTCGTACCCCTTCAGCTCGTCTCGCAGGACGAGATATTTCTGCGCCTTTTCCGCCTGCTGGCGAAGCGGCTCGACCTGCATCTCCAGCTCGGAGATCTTGTCGCCGATGCGCAGGAGATTGTCCTCGGTCGCGGCAAGGCGGCGCTCGGTCTCCTCGCGGCGGTAGCGGCACTTGGATATGCCCGCCGCCTCCTCAAAGATCTCGCGCCGGTCGGTGCTCTTGACGGCAAGGATCTCGTCGATCCTGCCCTGCCCGATGTTGGAATAGCCCTCGCGGCCAAGGCCGGTGTCCATCAGCAGCTCATGAATGTCGCGCAGACGCGCGGACTGCTTATTTATATAGTATTCGCTCTCGCCGGAGCGGTAATACCGCCGGGTGATCATGACCTCGGGCGTCTCGAGCTTGAGCGAGCCGTCCTGATTGTCCAGCACGAGCGTGGCCTCGGCGAAGCCGACCGCGGAGCGCTTTTGTGTGCCGCCAAAGATGACGTCCTCCATTTTTGCGCCGCGCAGCGCCTTGGAGCTTTGCTCGCCCATCACCCAGCTGATGGCGTCGGAAATGTTGGACTTGCCGCTCCCGTTCGGGCCGACGATCGCGGTGATGTCGCTGCCGAATTGGAGCACCGTTTTGTCGGGGAACGACTTGAAGCCCTGAATTTCCAGTGACTTAAGGAACATACGCATACTTCTCCATAATGAATCTTCCTGATATTGTAGCAATTTCTCATACAAATTTCAAGAGAAAGTCACCCGTCACGGCAGAAAAATACAGCGGCACGCATCCAGCCGGATGCGTGCCGCCGCAGACGTTCTTATCAGCGCTTTGCGCGCCGTTTTGTCCGAATCAGTGCAGGCCGAGGTAATACGCCTTCAGCGTTGCCTTTTTCTCCGTGTATGCCGCGTGGATCTCATCGGCAAGCGAGGTGCTCTCACCGAGCTGGGTCAGAAGATCCCGGATGCGCGTCTCGACGTCCTGCATCTTCGCGTCGCACTCTTTTTCCTTTTTCAGTGCCTCCGACAGATATTTCATGCCGATGTCGTATTTCGCGGATGTGGTCTGCTTTGCCTCGGGAAGCTCCGTAAATTCATCGATGGCGCTCTGGTTGGCGCGTTCCAGCCAGCCGGTATACTCCGCCTCCATGACATAGACCTCTGCCACGCATTTGTTGAGCTCTCCGCGCAGCGCGGCCTGCGGGTCAGGCTGCTCGGGCTGCTCCTGCGGAGCCTGTTCTGTCTGCTCCGGCGGCTGGTTCGGCTTCTGCGCCTGCGTGAGGCGGTCAATGAGCGCGTCGCGGTCTTCCTCGCCGCTGTGGAGCAGCTCTTTTTCCTCCTCCGTCATCGGGCGGACGGTCACACCGGCCTCCTGCGCGGCCTGTTCCGTTTTTGCCTGCTGCTGGGAGATCTGCTCGGTAAACTTCTCCTGCGTCATGCTGCGCGAGAGCACCAGCGCGCGAAGATTGTCGCGCTGCCAGATGCAAAGCCCCCCAATCACCGCGGCAAGCGCCAGCAGAACCCAAAGAGCCGTCCGTTTTTTCCTGTTCATGGAGCGTCCTCCCTACAAAAAATTCGCTTTTTACAGTATACCACACTCTGTGGAAGATGCAAGTGGCGTCTTGCCCACATTTTGCGCTCCGGCGTCTTCCACTTTTTCAGAAAAAACGCATCATTTTCCAAAATCGTCCTTGAAATTCGTCCCAATTCGAGGTATGATACACTTGAATCAAAGTAGGGTATTATGCCCACGAAAACGGGCGGCGTCATTTTGCATCCGCAGCGCCGCACGGAACATCTCATAAGGTATGAGGGGGAGTCATCATGAATCATTGGTTTAACGGAAAGAGGCTCACGGCCTGTGCTCTGGCGCTGGTCATGATCGTCTCGATGCTGTGCATCTGTGTATCGGCTGTCGGCGTAGACGAGGCCAAGGCTTCGCTGGCAACGGTTGAGATCACGCAGGTCTACAACACCCAAAAGACAAGCAGCGGCGTCCACGACTACCGCACGGACGGCAAGAATGTCTACATCACTTACAGCGCCACGCTGCAAATGACGGACATCATGGCGGAGTATCTCCAGCCGCGTCAGGCGCAGCTCTATGATGCGCAGTTCAATGTCAACATGAACGTTGACCTGTCGCTTCTGGAGTTTGACACCTCCTCCGACACGCTGACCTTCACGTTCACCAGCACGTTCCTCAAGCCGTGCGCCACGCGCGCGATTCCGTCGCTGAGCTACAAGCTCGTGAGCATGGACGGCGGCGTGTTCACGTATGAGCTGAGCGTTGACCGCGTATGGGCGGAGGCACAGCGCGGCACGATCACCGTCCCGATGGAGCTGATCGTCTACGCCGACCGCAGCCGCGCCTACGGCTTTGACGAGGCGATCGCAGCGGGCTACGGCGCGGAGCGCGTCATGTTCTCCGATTTCTCCGTTTCCGACTGGCAGCATGAGATCAAGCTCACGCTTGCGGAAATGAAGGTGCGCGATGACGTTGCCAAGACCGTCACCACCGACGCCTTCACGTGGAAGACCGTCAAGGCCTACGGCACCGTGGACGGCGAGTTCTCTTACATCACCGCCGACGTCCCGACCGACCTTTCCCACGCGGCAGCCCTCTCCGGGAACCCCGAGTGGCAGAAGACGCTCGCCTTCGGCAATAACGCCGACATCACCGAGTGGGTCTCGAACGAAGTCCGCGTGCTTCTCAAGCGCACCGACATGACCAAGCCCTCCGGCAGCATCACGCCGGGCGACCTGAACACGGAAGACCACTTTGCCTACGTCATCGGCTACAAGGACGGCATGGTGCATCCCGAGCGCAACGTCACGCGCGCCGAGGTCGCGACCATCTTCTTCCGGATGCTCAAGGACGAGTCCCGCAACAAGTACTGGTCCAAGACCAACAGTTTCTCCGACGTCAGCGCCACCGCATGGTATAACAATGCCATCTCCACGCTGACCAACATGGGCGTCATCAGCGGCTATCCCGACGGCACGTTCCGTCCGAACGCCGGCATCACCCGCGCCGAGTTTGCAAAGATCGCGGTCAGCTTCTTCGATGTGAACGTTGACCAGACGCTCGGCACCAACTTCACCGACGTGGCGGGCGCATGGTACACCAAGTACATCAACCTCGCCGTCGAGCTGAACATCGTCAACGGCTACGCCGACGGCACGTTCCGTCCGAACAACCTGATCACGCGCGCCGAGGCGATGAAGATCGTCAACAACACGCTGCGCCGCACGCCGCACAAGGATCGTCTGCTGCCCGAGAAGGACATGATCACCTGGCCGGACAACATGGACAAGAACGTGTGGTACTACGCCGTTGTGCAGGAGGCCACCAACTCCCACGACTATGACCGCGTCTCCATCACCGATTACGAACAGTGGACCGCGCCGCTGCCCGTCCGCGACTGGGCGAAGTTCGAGCGTGAATGGTCCGACGCCAACTCCGCCGTGAACCCCGGCGAAGTCGTTGACGGCACAGCCGGTCTCGGCGGCCGCTGAGTCTATCACAGTCAGATCACTGTTTTGAAACAAGCCATCACATAAGAGTAAGGAGAGAGAGCATACCATGAAAAAGAATCTGACCAGAATTCTTTCCCTGCTGCTCGTGCTTGTCCTGATGGTCGGCGTTCTGCCCGTTTCGGCTCTGGCCGACGGGTGGGACCTGACAGGCGAACTGGACACCGAGCAGCTCCTCGAAAGAGCCGAGCCCGTCGAGATGCAGGCTTCTGCCAGCGACTTTAGCAAAATCCTTCATCTCGACTGCGGCAGAAAGTATTTCACCAAGGATTGGATCATCGCGCTGCTGTACGAGATGCAGGCAGCCGGTTACAACCAGCTTCAGCTTGCTTTCGGCAATGACGGCCTGCGCTTCCTGCTGAACGACATGTCTTTCACTGCGAACGGCAAGAGCTATAGCCACGATACCGTAGTCTCCAAGGTTGAAGCAGGCAATAGAGCGCAGAATAGCAGCAACGATTCCAGCTGGCTGACAGAGGCCGAGATGGATGCGATCATTGCCAAGGCCACTGAGCTTGGCATTGAGATCGTTCCCCTGCTGAACCTTCCGGGACACGCAAATGCGCTTCTGGACATTGCAGACGATACTTACAACGCCACTGGCTCCAACAACACCCTGAATGTTGTATCCGCAGACGATTCTGCGCGTAATTTCGGTATGGCGATTTTCAAGAAGTATGTTGATTATTTCCATAGCAAAGGATGTAACTACTTCAATTTCGGTGCAGATGAGTATGCAAATGACGCGAGCGGCCTATTTAGCTTTAGTCGCTTGACCGAGCAAGAGTATGCTCGTTTTGCTAGCTTTATCAACAGTCTTGCTGCGTATATCGTTAGCAATGGCATGACCCCGCGTGCGTTCAATGACGGTTTGTACTATAACAAGTCTAACCCTTGGGATATGAATACATCCAAGAATACCAGCATCAAGAGCATTCAGTGTTGCTATTGGTCTTCTGGATGGGGTTCTTATCCGGTTGCAACTGCTAGTCAAATTGCCAGTAAATCGCACAGCATGATTAACACCCACGGCGACTTCTATTATGTTCTCGGCAAATCTGATAACTTTGACAGCGGCTACTCCTACGCCAGCGGTTTTAACAACACCGCATTTGCCGGCAAGGAAACAATTTCCAACCCTGTTGGTTCCATGTTCTGCATCTGGTGCGACTACCCCAATGCCGAAACCGAGACTCTAGTTGCCCAGAAGACCCGTCTTGTTTTGCGTGCCATGGCTGCTCGCATGGACAACAAGAGCATTGATACCATTAACACAGCAGTTGTGGAAAATGGCTTCAATGAAGACGGCACGCTGAATAACGCTGGGACTGAGTTCAAGATCGTTGACTGCGATGGCGGCAGCACGCCCACGCTGGAAGTCGGCAAGGCCCTGACGCTGTGCATTGCAAACGGTGTCAGCGCCGAGTGGTCTGCTTCCCCGGCGGACATCGTTCAGATTGAGGTCTCCGACTCTGCCAACGCAAACGGCAGCGTGAGCGGCAGCTCCGTCAAGGTGACGGCTTTGCAGGCTGGCAACGTGACCATCACCGCCACCAATCCTGCCGATCCCACGCAGACGGCAAACTTTACGCTGACGGTTTCTGACCCCGATGCGCCGAGGACTGAAACGGTCACGCTCACTGTCGGTCAGGAAGTCACACGCACGCAGGATGGCGATCTTCGCGGCACATACACTCCTGATCCTGCGGGCGTTGCAAGCGTGAACGTCACTGCTGAGCCGGTTGCAGGTGAGACCACCTATGCGCCGGTCACCTCCCTGACCGCAGGCACGTTCTATGTCTCGACCAAGGCAAATGACAACACCCCCACCGTGACGCTGACCTTGGAGGACGCTGGAAACGGACAGTATTATCTCAAGGACAGCAGCGGCCAGTATATTTATCCCAGCGCTACTCGCAATGTTGGATACTGGGATTATACTCTCGGCACTGGCAAGAAAGCCGTTGACGTTGCTGTCAATAATGGTAAGGTGACCATTAGTAGACAATGCTCTGATACGACAATCCTAGGCAAACCTGTTACTACTACTGCCTATCTCACGCTGAACGGCGCTCGCTTCGGCGCAATCGGAAACAGCACCAACCTGTATCTCTATACGGAGAAAACACAGCCCGCCGGATGGAAGCCCACGATCACCTTTAAGGGTCTTGCGGTTGGCAATACTACGGTCAAGATCGGCGATGTCACCTACAACATCACGGTCACAGAGAAAAACCTTGAGACCGTCACGCCCCTGAGTGTGGAGTATTGGATCACCAATGCGCGGACAACCGGTTCGGATGGCAAGACCTCTGCATCTATTGCCGCAACCACCGGTACCGTTGCTTCCGCGGCAGGTCACGACGCTGCTGATCTTCTTCCCAAAACCACCAAAAAAGAAGAACGCGATCTAGACTATTGGCACAGCCGTCTTCTTGATAAAACGCAGAAAAATGGCAGTACCTCCGGAACAGCGGAACAAACCGAACAAAACGGCGATGATGAAACCAACAGCGGTGTCGCATTTACAAAGATTCGTTATTTTGATGGCGTCTGGTCTGTTTTCACTGCAAATAACGAGTGGGTAACCGTTGAATCCAACCATCAGTTGGTCGCGTACTATGCCGAGCATATCAAGGTTACAGACGAGGTCGACTCGCACGCCTCCGACTGGGGCAAACTTGGTGATGGCTCGCCATCCACTGCCTATTTGGACCCACGCTATGTTAACACGCTCTCCTTCCAGGTTGTCTACGAAGATAGCACCACAAACCCCGTAGACACGACTGCTGCAAACCTGAGAAGCAAAACCATCTGCTATGGCTATTGGGAAAACGGCCGCGGCATTGGCAGTGTGATTCTTGACGAAACCGAGAACTTCGAGATTTACAAGGTCACTGCTCAAACCGGCAGCATGACGGGTTCTTCTTCTGGAAACAACCAACCTTACACAATTAGCAGCTTTTCTTGGGAGAAGAACGAAGAAAGCGTTTGGGAGAATAACGGCGAAGCTGACTGGGCAGGTACCTACAACAATGGACAGGTCGTTGTCTACAACAACGCTCGCAATCCTAAGCGCAGCGGGGTCTATCAAAACCTCCATTGGAGCACAAACAAAGAAGCCATTCTTCTCCGTATTTACGTCCGTGCAAAGGTCACGGAGGATTCCCTCACCGTCCGCTACGTTGACAACGCCAACAACGAGGAGTTCTATCATTACTCCATCGCCGTAGCGAGCAACACAACCTTTGACCCCGACTTTGCCCTTTCTGGCAATCAAAACCAGCTGATCCACAACACCGTTAAAAACATCAAGGGCATCACACAGACGGTCACAGCAGATCTCGGTAATCTCACCGAGATTGCCGCGCAGTACCGGCACTCAAAGTACAAGTGCACCAATGCGGTGCTTTCAGACGGCAATAAGACAGTCACTCTGTACTACACCTTTACGAACATCGTCAATTTTGTGATTGACTTCGGTCTGCCCATCACCATCACGCCTGCGGATGTCAGTGAAACCTTGACTCAGCATGGCGTTACCTTGGAAAGTATCACTGTCACGGGTGTGAACGATGGTACTGTCACTATCGAAAAGAACAGCAAAACGTTCACCTACACGCCCAACGCAAACTTCCTCAAGCACGACGGTGAAAAACTCACAGTCACCTATACCGGCTCTCTTTTAACAGAGGATGGTAAAAAGAACAGTGCCGTATCCTATCAGGTCTATATCTTCCCCGCCTCGAATGTTCTCTATGAGGAGAATTTCCTGACGCCGTATGCCAAGGACCCTGCCAATCTTCCGGCGTGGACTTCGGACACTTCTTCTCAGCTCACCGGCCAATCGCAGTCTATGCACAAAAACGATACAAGTGTCCGCTATGGCTACGATGATGTCTACCAGAGCATCACGGGCCGCAACGGCGCGTGGACCATTCAAGGTCTGAACGCGGAAAATAATGTCTCGCAGGCTCTTTACACTGAGTTCTATGGCAATGCGCTCGATGTCATTGGCTCCTGCGGAAGAAATACCGCGCAGGTCATGTTCCTCATCTACAATCAGACCACAAAGCAAGCAAAAAGTGTACTGATTGACACCCGCTACAACGGAACTACGCTGGAGCAGGTTCCTTACTCCCACATTGAGCTTCCTGGCGGCGATGCCCATTACAACGTCATGATTCGCGCCTACTACGCTCCGGCGATTGCCGCAAGCAACACCAACACGGCTACTACGTTCGGCGCAGTCAGCGGCATCAGCGACTTTGCTCTCTCCGGCAACTATGCCGATCAGGCCGTTTGGGACCAGATGGCTCGCGATCTCGCCTCGTTCGGGTTGACGCTCGACGATGTGGAGTTCATCCGCTTCGCTGACACCCCTGCTGCCCAGACCGACGCTCTCGCCGTCTATGCAGACCTCTACTCTGTCAATGAAGACGGACGCGAAGCCGGTACTGAGTTGGCCATTGATGCCTTCCGCGTTTACCGCTCCGCCAGCACAATCCATACCGTTCCTAAGAACTATCTGGAAAGCGAGCAGAACATCGAGTATTGGAATATTCTTGACCTTGTGGATGGGAAAATCGTAAAAGCCTACACCGAAAATGGCACCGTAGAAAACGTCACGGTTGAGGCATATGAAGCAAATGGCGGCCCGCTGGACGAGATCTATCTTGAAAATGGTCAGTCCGTTGCCTTTAAGGTTGAGAATGCCGGCGCCACGATTCAGGTCAGCCTCCGCGCGGTTCAGGGTGCTACCAACTGGGCTGACACCACAACTGGTGGAACTCCCACCCGAATCAGCACCAACACCGAGATGTACTACACAATCACAAAGGATTCAAGCGGTAATTTTGTCATCGCGAACCGCGGTGACGCGCTGCTCGCCGTTGGCAATGTGAAGCTCCCGAGCAATGCAAAGACCACGAGCACCAGCGAGATCGACGAGGATGCCCTTCGCGCCAGTGTGTGTGCCGCACTCGGCCTGTCCGCGGAGCAGCCGCAGGCCTTCCAGCCCAAGACCTTCACCGCCAGAGCAACGACGCTGCCGATGCTCCGCAACAAGCGCGTCTCGGTGCTCATCACCATCTCCAACGACGTCTCCTATGTGACTGTCAACGGCGTCAAGTACACGCCGAGCCGCTACTACGCGAGCTGGCAGAAGACGCGCCTCATTCAGTTCGGCGAGACGCTCGGAAAGTATGAATCCAAGACTTATACCATCATCGCCTATGACGCAAACGGCGTGGCAAGCGCCCCGATCACCGTCAACGGCTGAGAAAGGAGTGTTACAAATGAGAGTTTATGAAAAGCCCGCGCTGACGCTCCTTACCGTCTCAGCCAACGATGCGCTCTGTGCAAACTGCAGCGTCATAATGGATGAAAGACAGTTTCAGATTTCCTTTGGACACCTTACTAATCCATTTTCGGAATTGGAAGCTCAGTGTGATGATAAGATTGACTTTGAAGGCAAATGCAAATTCACCGGAGCTGACGGCAATAATCTTTTCACATCCTAATTGCGCACCACAAGCAAGTGCCCACGCCCCTGCGGGCGTGGGCGCTTTTCCAGTCTCAGGAGGGTCGAATTTTGGACTATTATTACGAATTCTGCGGCGTCCGCTTCCGCGTTTCCGCGCCGCTTGCAATGAGCCTCGACAAAAACGCAGCTGTATTTGAGACTGCTCCCGCCTCCCCCGACGTCACGCTCACCGTCTCGCCGTCCGAGCAGCTGACGCCGCGCGGCGAGTTCCTCGCTCAGCGCGGTGAAAAGCAGGTCTGGCGTGACGGCAGCACCGTTCTCCGCCTGACGAAGGACGTTTTCCGCCCGGAGCCGTATCTGCTTTCCTCCTACCGACTTGACGCGCCGCAGACTGTCACCTGCCATGCCCGGCAGGAGTACTGGCAGTGGGCCACGCGCTCCAACTATCTGTGGCCGGGCGTGTCCCTGCCGCAGCTCCTGCTGTATCACAGCACGCTCGTTTTTCACGCGGCGTACACCGGCACGCCGCAGGGCGCGATCTTGTTCTCCGCCCCCAGTCAGACCGGAAAATCCACGCAGGCTGCGCTCTGGGCGCAGCATCGCGGCGCAGAAGTCCTCAACGGCGACAAGGCCGCCGTCCGCCTTGACGGCGCACCGACGGTCCACGGCGTGCCCTTCTCCGGCACGAGCGGCATCTGCCGCAACGTCTCCATGCCGCTGCGCTGCATCGTCCTGCTTTCGCAGGCCCCCGAAAACCGCATTCGCCGTCTCGGCGCGTCCGAGGCGCTGGCGCTGCTGCCGCAAAATGCCTTTGCCGACGCCTCCGTCCGTGAGGAATGGCAGCGGACGCTGTCCTTGCTGCTCGACCTCATCGCCGCCGTGCCGGTCTACGCCCTCGCCTGCACGCCGGACGTGCGGGCCGTCGAAACACTGGAACATGCACTCGTCCGCGACGGGTTCTGAAATATATGAAACAGGAGGCGCTTATGAACGCCTATGACATTTACAACCAGCGCTTGTTCGCGCGCGCGGACATGCTGGGCGTGCCGCTTTCCGGCACGTTTGAGCTGACGCCGCGCTGCAACTTCCGCTGCAAAATGTGCTACATCCACCGCGCCGAACATGACGCGGCTGCACGCGCTGCCGAACGCAGTGCGGCGCAATGGCTCGCACTTGCGGAGCAGTGCTGCCGCGAGGGAACGCTGATGCTCCTGCTGACCGGCGGTGAGCCGCTGCTCCGGCCGGATTTTCGTGAAATCTACACCGGCTGCAAGCGCATGGGGCTTGTCCTCTCGGTCAACACCAACGCATCGCTGATAGACGATGATATGGTCGAGCTTTTCGCCGCAAATCCGCCGCGCCGCGTCAACATCACGCTCTACGGCGCGTCGCCGGAGACCTACGGCGCGCTCTGCGGCAGCCGTGAGGCATACGCGCGCGTTGTCCGCGCGATTTTGAACCTGCAAAGCGCGGGCGTGATCGTCAAGCTCAATTTCTCCGTCACACCTTACAACCGCCACGACGCGCAGGCCGTATACGATTTTGCGGCGGAGCACCAGCTTCCCCTTCAGGCGGCCTGCTATATGTTTCCGCCTGTCCGCGCCTGCGAGCATGGCTGCTACGACGCCGACCGCATGTCCCCTGACGAGGCCGCCGAGGAAAAGGTGCGCTATGACCTTTCCCGATTCACGCACGACGAGCTGCGCCTGCGGTGGCAGACGTATCTCTCCGGCGGCAGTGTGCCGGACCCCGACAACGAGTGTCAGGAGCTTCCGACGCAAAAGCTCCGCTGCCGCGCCGGAAGCAGCACGTTCTGGGTCACATGGGATCAGCAGATGCGCCCGTGCGGGATGATGACCGAGCCCAGCGTCGATCTGGACGCAATGCCTTTTTCAGAGGGCTGGCAGCGGCTGCACACGATGCGCGAGGAGATCATGGTGCCCGCGAAATGCACCGCCTGCACCGTCAAAAATGCCTGCGACCAATGCGCCGCCGTCTGCTATGCCGAGAGCGGCAGCTATACGCAGGCGCCCGATTACATGTGCGCCATGACGCGCACGTATCTCCGCCTGATCGAGACGCGCCTCAAATCCCTGTGAGATCATCTTTTTCCGCCAAAAAATTGACAATTTCCCCCTGAATGTGCTAGAATATAATATTGCTGAGTTTTGGCATCAGAGAGGCGGTGGGTACATTGGATTTTGTGCGGAGAGTCTGCAAAAAGCTTCGTTCCGGATGGCTTCGCGAGTTCTATCAGGAGGCGCTTTGGATCTGGGCGTACATCCGCCGCTACCGCTTGACGGTCGTGATCCATGTTCTGCTGGCGCTGCTGTCCACGGCGCTCGGCCTTGGTACCTCTGTTGCCTCCAAATACCTGATTGACGCCGTGACCGGCCACAAAACCGGCTCCATCGGCCTCGCCGCCGCCGTTATGGCGGGCATGATGCTCACGAGCATCCTGCTGCGCGGCGTTTGCAGCCGCATCGGCGCGAAGATCAACATCCGTGTCCGCAATGAGATCCAGGCAGAAGTCTACCACGCGATCCTCCATACCGCGTGGGAGCCGCTGGAGGACTTTCGCTCCGGCGACCTTCTCAGCCGCCTGACCGGCGACGTGGACACCGTTGCAGGAAGCGTCACGAGCTTCGCACCGGGCCTTGTTTCCGGACTTGCGCAGTTTACAGGCGCACTGGTCATCATGCTCTGCTATGACCCCACCATGGCGCTGATCGCGCTGATCTCCATTCCGGTCAGTGTGCTGCTCTCGCGCCTGCTCGTGGGCCGGATGCGCGACCACAGCCGCAAAATGAAGGAGATCTCCAGCGACGTCATGTCGTTTTATGAGGATTCCCTGTCCAACATCACCAGCATCAAGGCCTTTGGCATCACCGGCCTGTTTTACCGCCGTATGCTCCTGCTTCAGGGGAACTACCGCGGCGAATATCTTGACTTCAACCGCTTCTCCGTGCGCACCTCGGCCTGCCTGTCCCTGCTGGGTGCGGCAGTTTCCGCCGGGTGCTTCGGCTGGGGCGTATTCCGCTTGTGGAGCGGCGCGATCACCTATGGCTCGCTGACCATGTTCCTTCAGCTCGCCTCCGCACTCAGCTCCTCCTTTTCCGCACTGATCGGGCTCGTCTCGTCCGCAATCTCCATTTCGACCTCTGCGGGACGCGTGATGGCCGTCACCCAGCTTCCTGCGGAATCCGGCGCGGACACGCTCACCTCGGACAAACTGCGCCATGTCTCCGTCTGCATCCACGGCGCTTCCTTCTCCTATCAGAGCGGTGAGCCCGTTCTGAAAAGCGCTGATTTTTACGCCGCGGAAAACGAATTCGTTGCACTGACCGGCCCATCCGGTGAAGGCAAGACGACCATGCTGCGCATGCTGCTTGGTCTTATCCAGCCGAAAAGCGGCACGGCAAGCCTTCTCTGCGACGGCGCCGAATACGCGCTTTCCGCCGCGACACGGCGCGCCTTCTCCTATGTCCCGCAGGGAAACAGCATGTTTTCCGGCACCATTCGTGAAAACCTCTGTCTTACCGACCCCGATGCGGACGACGCGCGGCTGGAGGCCGCGCTCCGCGCCGCCTGCGCGTGGGAGTTTGTCAGCGCACTGCCGGATAAGCTCGACCATCGCCTCGGCGGTCACGGAAAGGGACTCTCCGAGGGTCAGGCCCAGCGCCTTTCCATTGCGCGCGCGCTGCTGCGCGGGGCGCCGATTCTGCTTCTGGACGAGGCGACCTCCGCGCTAGATGAAGCGACGGAGACGCAGCTTCTTCGGAACCTGCGGGAAAGTCCGTTCGTCCATACCTGTATTTTCGCAACGCACCGCCCGGCGGCAGCCGCCATTTGCAGCCGCCGCTACCGCGCTGCGGACGGCATTGTTCGAGAGGAAAACGCATGCAGCGAAAACATCTGAGCGTTGATACCGGGACCTTGCTGGAGCATTACCGCGAGCTGCTGGAGACCGCAGACGCGCTCCCGCTGGAGATCACCGGCAGCAGCATGACGCCGTTTCTCGTCCCCGGACGCGACAGCGTCCTGCTCACAAAGCCGGCAGCGCCGCTTCGCCCCGGCGACATCGTTTTATACCGCCGCGATGACGGCGCGTATGTCCTTCACCGCATCATCCGTCTCGCGCGCGACGGCACGCTCTGCCTCGCCGGAGACGCACAGACCGTGCTGGAGCGCGGCATCCGCAGAGAACAGGTCTTTGCCGTGGTACGCTCTGCCACGCGAAAGGGAAAATGCCAAAAGCCCGGCTGCTTCTGGTGGGATTTTTTCGCGCACGTCTGGACGCATCTTCTGCCGCTGCGGCACCGGCTTCAGCGTGTATATCAAATACTCAGCTTCCGAAGGAGGACACACACATGAGAGCTTCCACAGATTTTCTTCTCCGCGAGATCGCAGGAGAGTTTATGCTCGTTCCGGTCGGTCCCGGCGCATCCGGAATCAACGGTCTTGTCACGCTCAACGAGATCGGCGCGTTTCTTTTTAAGGCCCTACAGACCGACCAGAGCCTTGACAGCCTTACCGCGGCGGTCGTATCGGAATACGACGTCACCCCCGAAACCGCACGTGCCGACGCAGCGGATTTTCTGCGGCAGCTGAGCGAAATCGGCGCACTTGCGCAGACCGATGATTGACATCCACGCGCATATTCTGCCGGGTGTTGACGATGGTTCTCCCTCGATGGAGGACTCGATCGAAATGGCGCGGCTCGCGCTGCAAAGCGGCGTGCGCGCCATGATCGCAACGCCCCACTGTGACCTGCCCGGTGTGCACTGCGTTGCCGCGCGTGACATTCCGCTGCGGGTGGACCTGCTGACCCACGCTCTGCGTGAGGCCGGTCTTCCGCTGCGCATTTATCCCGGCATGGAGATCTTCGGCACGCCGCAGACCGCCGAACGCCTGAAAAGCGGCGCACTGTGCACGCTGGCCTCATCTCGCTACCCGCTCATTGAGTTTCCGTTCGCTGATTACGGCCCGGAGGCGACCGACATCCTGCATTCCGTTCTCCGGCTCGGTCTGCGCCCGATCGTGGCGCATCCGGAGCGCTATGCGTATACGCAGACGCAGCCGCAGCTTTTGAGCGTGTGGGTCAGCATGGGCTGCCTGCTGCAGATCAACCGCGGCAGCCTGCTCGGCCGCTTCGGTGAACGTGCGGAGACGCTGGCGCACCGTATGCTCGAGCGCGGCTTTGTGTCATTCGTCGCCAGCGACGCCCACTACCCCACCGTGCGGACGCCTTGGCTGCGCGATGCGGCGGCCTTTTTGCTGCGGGAGTACCCGACCGAGCTGGCATGGAAGCTGCTCGACCAAAATCCGCGCTGTGTACTGCGCGACACTGAAATTGAAACAGACGAACCGAGATGGTTCGATTGAGGAGAATGGACTGTGCGAAACAAGGGAAAAATTCTGCTTTTGGCTCTGACGCTGCTCTGCTGTGCGGCGTTTGCCGTGTATCAGTACCGCTATTTGCGCACTGCTGACCGCGAGCCGCCCAAGATCAGCATGGCGCAGCAGGAGCTGACGCTGTCTGTCTCCGACCCGGACACACGCCTTCTCGAAGGCATGTCCGCGGCGGATGCACGGGACGGTGATGTGACGCCGTCTCTGATCGTTGAGTCTGTGCGCGGCGTTGTGGCGGACAAGCGCTTTACCGTGACTTACGCGGCATTTGACCGCGCCGGAAATGTGGCAAAGGCGCAGCGCACGGTCTTTTATTCCGACTATACAAGCCCGCGCTTCAGCCTGAGCGCACCGCTTATTTTCCGCGCGGGCGTCTCACCGGACGCGTTCGCGCCGCTCAGCGCACAGGACGTCTTTGACGGCGACCTGACCGAGCGCATCAAGGGCACGCTCATTAGCGGCGGCTCCATGCTGCGAGAGGCCGGTGACTACACCGTCCAGTTCCGCGTGACAAACTCGCTGGGTGACACGTCTTATCTGACCGCGCCCGTTTTGCTGACGGACGGCGGGACCGGCTCGGCGGAGATCACGCTGGAGACGTATCTTCTCTATCTGAAGACAGGCGACGCCTTTTCCCCGAGACAATATCTTCAGGAATTGAACGCGGGCGGGCAGACGTTCCTGCTCAACCACGCGCAGACCGGCGTGGATGTGGAGGTCAGCTCCAATGTGGATACCGCCGTTCCCGGCACATATTATGTGGATTACACCGTGACATACGGACGCTATACCGGCAGGAGCCGCCTGCTTGTGGTTGTGGAGGACTGACATGACGGAAGAAAAAGTACCAAAGCAAGCGCAGAGCATCGAGCTTTTGTCGTTTGACCCGATCGTCTGCCTGCGCGACGTGCTGCGCCGCTGGTACGTGATCGCAGCGCTCGCACTGATCGCCGCGCTCGGCGCTTACGCCGGAAGTGAGGCGACATATACGCCGCGCTACACCACGACGACAACGTTCGTTGTCACCATGCAGGACAGCTCCTCCTCCGTATACCAGAATCTCTCTGCGACGAGCAATCTTGCCGCCGTCTTTTCTGAAATTCTGAACAGCTCCGTCCTGCGCAAGACCGTGGTCGAGACGCTCGGCATTCCCGCTTTCCACGGAAGCATTGAGGCCTCCGCAGTCGCGGAGACGAACCTGCTCACCATGCGCGTCACAGACCGTGACCCCCGCACCGCCTTTCTCGTTACAAACGCCATCATCGACTGCCACTCAGTTGTCACCCAGCAGGTCATCGGCGACACGGTTCTGGAGGTGCTTCAAAGCCCCACCGTGCCTTCCGCACCGTCCAACCCGCTGAATGCCGCGGACACCGCCAAAAAGGCCGCGCTGCTGACCGCAGCCGGCATGTGCGTCCTGCTGTTTATGATCTCTCTGCTGCGTGACGCCGTCCGAAGCGTTGGTGAGGCCGAGCGGAAGCTTGACTGCCGCGTGCTCGCCGAGATCCGGCACGAGCGCAAATACCGCACGCTCCGCGCTGCGCTGCGCCGTAAAAAGAGCTCCATCCTGATCACCGAGCCGCTGACCTCGTTCTCCTACACCGAGACCATCCGGACGCTCCGGCGGAAGCTGGAGCAGCACATGCCGGAGCGCGGCAACACCATTTTGATCACAAGCGCGCTCGAAAACGAGGGAAAATCCACCATCGCCGTCAATCTGGCGCTGTCGCTGGCACAGAAACACAAGCGTGTGCTTCTGGTTGACTGCGATCTGCGCAAGCCCGCCTGCCGCAAGATTCTTGAGATCCCCGCTGTCCAGCACGAAACGCTGGAGGTCCTTCGCGGCACAGCTGCGCCGGGCGACGCCATTGTGCGCGCATCGGATACACCCACGCTGTCGCTGCTTTTGCAGACGCAGTCCGTCCGCAATTCCAGTAAATTCGTCAGCTCCAGTGCCATGGCAGCATTTCTTGACGCCGTCCGCTCACGCTATGACTACGTCATTCTGGACACGCCGCCCATGTCCGCCGGTTCTGACGCAGAGGCGCTTGCGGAGCTGGCCGACGCCGCCATTCTGGTCGTGCGGCAAAATCAGGCCGGAACAGCACTGCTGCGCGCCTGTGTCAGCACGCTGCGCGGCACAAACGCAAAGCTGCTCGGCTGCGTGCTGAATGACTGCCATGCCTCCATCCTCTCCGAGCAGAGCAGCTACGGCTACGGATACGGCTACGGATACGGTTACGGATACGGCTATGGACATTACGGCCATTACGGAAAGTACGGCAAATACGGCGCTTATGACGCCGCCCGGAAAGATGGCCGCTGAACGGAGCTACGCTATGGAGAATAATACAAACAAAGAAGTGAATATCGCGGGCATCGATCTGCATCAGCTTCTGACCGACGGCTTACGCACCATGCGGCAGACACTGCTGCTGTTCATTGCGGCGCTCGCCGTTTGCACGGGTCTTCTTTGCTGGCGCACCTATCGCACCTACCGCCCGATGTACCGCGCAAGCGCAACGTTTACGGTCTATGTCGCAAACCCGCTTCAGTCCGAGATCCGCAGCTATAACACCGCCACGGCGGAGCAGATGGCAAAAACCTTCCCCTACATTCTGACGAGCGGTGCGCTGAACGACCGTGTCATGCGCGAGCTCGGCATCTCTGCCATGCCGGCAGTGTCCGCCTCTGTTCTGAACAACACCAACATTTTTACGCTCACCGTTACCTCCTCCGACCCGCAGCTTGCCTACAATGTGCTAAACGCCGTGATTGAGAACTATCCCGACGTCGCAGAATTCGTCGTCGGCCCGACGGTCATGAATCTGCTGGATGAAAGCGGGCTGCCGTCCGTACCGTACAATACGCGAAGCTATCGCGGCGCGGTCAAAAAAAGCGTTTTGGTCTGCACAGCGCTCTGGCTGCTCGTCTGCATCGTGTTTGCGGCGCTCCGCAGCACTGTTCACGGGGAGGACGAGCTCAAGCAGATCCTGAATCTGCCCACGCTTGGCGTTCTGCCGCTCGTCCGGAGCCGGAAAAAGAGCGAGCGTGCGCTCTGCCTCCAGCCGGAGGCGCACTCCGGCTTCTCTGAGGCCGTACAGCTCATGCGCATCCGCGTGCAAAAGAAAATGCGCGAGAGCGGGATGAAGGTCCTGCTTGTCTCCAGTGCCTCGCCCGGCGAGGGCAAGACAACGGTTGCGATCAACCTTGCCGAGGCGCTTGCCGGCGGCGGCGCGCGCGTGCTGCTGGTGGACTGCGACCTCAGAAACCCATCGGTCGCCCGCGCACTCGGCCTTGAAAACAAGGATGGCCTGGCAGAATATCTGCGCGGTGAAACGTCCTATCAGAAGATCGTCCGCCAAGCCCAGACCAAGGGGCTCTATCTCGTGCTGGCCGGGAAACCAGACGCCAACGCGGCAGAGCTTTTGACGCGCCCCGCGTGCAGGCCCTTCTTCGACGCCTGCCGCACCGTCTTTGACTATGTCATACTCGACACCCCGCCCGCAGCGCTGCTGGCGGACGCCGCAGAGGTCGCCGTCTCAGCGGACTGCGCACTTCTGACCATCCGGCAGAATTACGCACCGAAGCGGAAGATCCTCGAATGCGCGCAGATCCTCTCGGACAGCAAGCTGCCCGTCATCGGCTGCGTCATCAACTATGCCTCCGGCAGGCACGCCTCCGGCGGCTATTACGGTTACGGCTATGGCTACGGCTATGGCAGCCGGCGCGCGCAGGCATCCGGTGATGCCCCGACGGCCGGCGTTTAAGGAGACATTTTCATGGCAATCCAATCTGTAAAACGAGACTACACGCTGCATCGGCGCGTTGTGCTGCTGATCCTTCTGGATCTGCTTGCGGTCAACTTCTCCGCGCTGGCAGCGCTGCTGCTCCGGTTCGAGTTCAGCATCAATGATCTGGCAGAGTCCGGCTTTGCGCAGATCTATCTGAAAACAGCGCCGCTCTACTCCGTGCTCTCCATTCTCCTGTTTGCACTGCTGCACCTCTACAGGAGCCTGTGGGCGTACGCCAGCATCGACGAGCTGCGCTATATTCTCTTTGCCTCGATCGGCTCGGCGCTGCTGGAGCAGCTGATCTGCTATGTCACGGGCTGTTATCTTCCGCGCAGCATGCCGATCCTCGATCTGCTGCTCCTGTTTCTCTCGCTGACGCTCATCCGCTATTCCTACCGCATACTCCGCCGCTTCATCCGCAGGCAGAGCACGCCCATGCGCCCCACCATGCTCATCGGCGCCGGAGCCGCCGGTTCGATGGTCGTGCGCGAGCTCAAGCGCAGCCAGCAGAGCCAGAACAACATCGTCTGCATCATCGACGACGACCCGGGCAAGAAAAACTCCCTGCTCTGCGGCATTCCCATTGTCGGCGGCAGAGACTGCATTCTGGAGGCAGCAAGCCGCTACCATGTGACCGACATCATTTTCGCGATCCCGACCGCTACGCGCCGTGACACGCGCCAGATCGTGGACATCTGCCAGAAGACCGGCTGCAAGCTTCAGATCCTGCCGGGCCTTTATCAGCTCGCCAGCGGCCAGGTCCGCGTCAAGCAGATCCGCGACATCCGCGTGGAGGATCTGCTCGGCCGTGACAAGGTGCAGCCGAATCTCGCAGAGATCGGCTCGTTCATCACAGGAAAAGTCGTGCTTGTGACGGGCGGCGGCGGCTCCATCGGCAGCGAGCTCTGCCGTCAGGTGGCAGCGCAGCACCCGAAACAGCTCATCATCTTCGATATCTACGAAAACAACGCCTACGCCATCCAGCAGGAGCTGCGCTTTACGCACCCGGAGCTGGAGCTGGTCACGCTGATCGGCTCCGTCCGCGACCGCACCCGCGTCGAGTCTGTTTTTGAGACCTACCGTCCCCAGCTCGTCTGCCATGCGGCCGCGCACAAGCACGTTCCCTTGATGGAGGACAGCCCGAACGAGGCCATCAAGAATAACGTCTTCGGCACGCTCAACACAGCCCGCGCCGCTGACCAATACGGCGCGGAGGCCTTCATTCTGATCTCCACCGACAAGGCGGTCAACCCGACGAACGTCATGGGCGCGTCCAAGCGTATCTGTGAAATGATCGTGCAGGTCATGGGGCAAAACTCCAAGACGCGCTTTGCTGCCGTCCGCTTCGGAAACGTCCTCGGCTCCAACGGCAGCGTCATTCCCCTGTTCAAGTCCCAGATCGAGCGCGGCGGTCCCGTCACCGTCACGCACCGCGACATCATCCGCTATTTCATGACGATCTCCGAGGCGGTCTCGCTGGTTTTGCAGGCCTGCTGCTACGCGCAGGAGGGCGAGGTATTTGTACTGGACATGGGCGAGCCCGTCCACATCGACGCCTTGGCGCGCAACATGATCCGCCTGTCCGGATTTGAGCCGGACGTGGACATTCCCATCGTCTACACTGGCTTGAGACCCGGCGAAAAGCTCTATGAGGAGCTGCTGATGAATGACGAAGGGCTTGACAAAACGCCGAATGAACTGATCTTCATCGGTCATTTCAATGATTTTGACCGCGATGCACTGATGGAGCGCTTGGAGGCGCTGCATACAGCCTGCCACAGCAGCGCGGACATCCGACCGCTGCTCCAGCAGATCGTCCCCACCTATCGTCCCGCCGAAAATCCACAGCCCGAGGCCGCGGTCCTTGCCTGACGCGGCGCATCACAGCCGAAAAGGAGCGTTTTTTATGCGTGAGATCCAGCTTGGACGTGTTTACCGTCATTTTAAGGGCGACCACTATCTGGTCGAGGCCGTTGCAAAGGATTCCGAGACCGGAGAGCCCTATGTTGTCTACCGCAAGCTCTATGGCGACGGCGGCTTGTGGCTTCGTCCGCTCGCCATGTTTCTGAGCAAGATCGACCGTGAGAAATACCCGGACGCGCAGCAGGAATACCGCTTTGAGCTTCTGGACATCCCCAGCTGCGCCGGGCACTAAGCCAGTCTCCCTACCCGTTTCCACATTCAAATCAAAAAGGAGTGCGTTGTCATGAAGAAAATTCTGGTTGCCTATTTTTCCGCCAGCGGTGAGACCGCACGGCTGGCAAAGACCATCGCGGACGTGACCGGCGGCGATCTGTTTGAGATCCTGCCGGAGGCCCCCTACACCGCCGCCGACCTGGACTGGAAGGACAAGACGAGCCGCAGCACTTTGGAAATGAAGGACGCGGCAAGCCGCCCTGCCATTTCCGGCCGCGTGGAGAACATGGCGCAGTACGACACGGTCTTTGTGGGCTTCCCCATCTGGTGGTATCAGGCTCCGCGCATCATCGAGACGTTCCTTGAGTGCTATGACTTTGCAGGCAAGACGCTGATCCCCTTCGCCACCTCCGGCGGCAGTGGCATGGGCAAGACTGAAGACATCCTGAGACCCTGCTGCTCTGCGCAGACGGCGTGGCGCCCCGGCAAACGCCTGAGCAGCCGTGAAAGCGCCGCCTCTGTGCGGGAATGGGTCGAGAGCCTGCACTGCTGAGCAGATTCTTTTGGAAAAGGAAAAGCAGCGCCCCTCTCGCAAGGTGTCGCTGCCCGGCTGCCGCAAGGATGAGTGGAAGGCTCTGCTCCCGCTGCCTTGCTATAAAGAATACAAAACCATTCACCGCGCCTTGGAAGGCTGTCATCAGTCCTCCAAGGCGCGGCGCTTTTCTCGCTTCATGCTGAGCCCTGCTGCTCACATCATTTTCTCCCCGGCTATTTTGGATACGGCGAGCGTCCGATACAGCTTCCACCATTTGCTCCGTCTGCATTGCCTGCTGCGTGACAGGTCACGCATTCAGCTTCGCACACGGAAAAGATCAGCATTTGACCGTAATTGATTTCGTAATCAGCGAGTCGGGGAGGACGAACCCGTTCTCGCTGTACCGAAGAAAGATGGAATGGTATCTAAAAGGGTGCAGCTTGCCACTCAGAAATGGCCTTTGAATGTCAGGTGACCGCGCAGGCGCGTCCACCTCGACAGCAAAGGTCTTTCTTCGCTCAAAATCGTAACCGCTGACGCTGGGCTACGATTTTGTTTTCTGCTTTGGCACCAGTCCGTCTTCTTTAGGCCGTGCAATAAACAGGGGCTGTCCCGAATGATTTTCCGAAATCATTTTGGGCAGCCCCTATTGTCCTATTCCGCGCTGTTTTCCTGCCAGCTTTTCAGAACCTCCGCGGCTCTGTCCGGATAGTCCGTGATGAGCGCATCCGCGCCGATGCCGGTCAGATACGCCATGTCCTTTTCAGAATTGACCGTCCAATACTGGATCGCCAGATCGTGGGCATGGGCATAGTTGATGACCTTCACGATGCCGAGGTTGATACCATAGCTCGCCTTTGCATCGTTGAACGGAAGCTGAAGCACATCATAAGAGCAGGTGAAGTCCTTTTTGCCGGTCAGCGCGGCAAAATAAAACGTCACCACCTCGTCCGGGCTGGCGCTTCGGTGCGTGTCCGGATAGTTTGCCGTGATATAGTCCGCCACCTCGTCCCGGAAACTGCCGATGATGACCCGATCCAGAAGGCCGCGCTCCTTCAGCGTGGCATAAAGCTGGTCAGCAGCGGCAAGGCCCACGTCCCCGCCGTCCTTGATCTCGATGATGTAGCGGTAGTCTCCGGCAGAGGTCAGGTAGTCCAGCACCTCATCGAGAGACAAAATGCGCAGCTCCTCCGGCACGTCCGCACCATGGAGATCTGCATAGGGCATTTCGCCCGCGTCGTTTACAAACTGCGCCGCCATGTTCAGTGTCTTGAGCTCCGCCAGCGTCTTGTCGCGAACCGGAATGCCCTCCGCCCCGAACACATATGCCGCGTCCGAAACGCGGTCGAGCGTACCGTCGTGCGAGAGAACGAGCACGTTGTCCGCCGTCATGCGCAGGTCAAATTCAAAATAATCCACCTGAAAATCCGGGTTTTCCACACAGCCCCGGAACGCCGCCATCGTTTCCTCCGGGAAATCGCCCGCGCCGCTGCGGTGGGCCGAGATCGCGGTCGCGCCGGTGATGAAGGGATTGTCCGTGTCATAGCGCTTGCAGTTTTTCGGGTCGGAGCGATGATAAAATTGCGCAAGGCCGACGATCCCAACGACCGCCGCGATGCAAAGCAGAACGAGCAGACATCTGCACAGGATCTTTCTTGCTTTCATGAAAACATTCCTCCGTGGTGCGTCATTTTGTCTTTACGGAAGGTATCATAGCATATTCCCCCGTTTTTGTCATGTAAAAATGGCTTTACAATCCGCCGCGTCCTCAGGATATGCTGCGCCGGACAAACGCTTTGCAGCGTTCGCGCCCGCAGGCTCATTCACTTTCTGCCGGAGGTCTTGTCGTGCGCATCGGTGAAGCGGCCATATTTCTTCTTCATTCTCGCCTCGTACTTTCCGACCTTTCGCGTGGCAGAGCGGAGGATCAGAAATGCCGCCAGCACGATCCCTGCCGCGACAGCCGCGACCCAGAGATAGTCCGTCCAAACGACCGCCGTGCTGCCTGCCTCCTGCTCCTTTTCTGCAAGAGTCGTCTGCTGTGCGGCGGCGAGAAGCGCCTCCTGACGCGCCGCCTCCTCGGCGGCCACGCGCTCGGCTTCCTCCTGTGCGGCCTTTTCTTCGGCAGCCTTGCGCTCAGCTTCCTCCTGTGCAGCCTTCTCCTCGGCTGCCTTGCGCTCGGCCTCCTCGCGCGCGGCCTGCTCTGCGGCCTGACGCTCTGCCTCCTGCTCGCAGGCGGTGCGGTAATCCGTATAGTCCTTCAGCAGCCGCGCCGCATCTCCGCAGAGCACCTCGCCCCCGGACGGGCCGGCAAACAGCGTATAGACCGCCAGAAGGAACGGCTGCTCGGCATAGATGATGCCGACGTCGTTTTCCGCGCCCTCGAAGCTGCCATACTTGTGCGCGACCTCACATTCGGTCACATCGCGGCGGAAATAGCCGTTCTGCGGGTTGGCCTGCTTCATGTAGCCGATCATTTCTTCATAATCTTCCGCGTTTTCATAGAGCTTTTCGAGCGCTGACATCATCATGCGCGTCGAATAATAGTTGTCCATGTAATACTTCGGATCGATCTGTTCATTCTCCATGCCAAAAACCGTCAGCATGGCGTTTTTATACTGCGTAAAATTGCCGATGCGGTAGAGCATACCGTGCGCGATCTCATTGTTCGACCAGACGATGGTCTGATAGTGGCACTCGTCCAGATCACAGTTTTCCGTGATCTGTGTTTCCCCGGTGAGACTCCCCGCGCGCTGAAGGTCATAGTAATACATGTTGAGCGGCAGCTTAAAGGTGCTGGCCGCGACCATCATACAGTTTTCGTTGAAGTCATAGCGCTCCCCGGTGACGGTGTTGTAATAGGATAGTGCGAAATTGTCTTCGCCCACTCCGTTTTCCGCCATAAAATCCGCCATGATCTCCGCAAGCGTCCTGCCATCGAAGCGGTCGGCATACGGGATCTCCACCGGCTGAGAGAGCGTCTCCTGCTCGATGGCGCAGGCGGCAGGCATGGCAGACAGCAGCAGCGTCCCTGCAAGCAGTCCGGCCGCCGCGCGGCCCAACAGTTTTTTCAGCATTCCATTCCTCCACGCGCCGCTTGCCGCAAACGGGCACGGCGCAGATTTCACGTATTTCCTATGGATTATAGCGCCTGTGCCTGGAAATAGCAACCCCGCGGCCAAAAAGCGGCGCGGTCTCTTTGCGAGACGGCGCCGCTTCTGAAATATTTACGCTTCCTGCTCAGCGATGTAGCGCGCGACATAGACGCCGCTTGCCGATGCGTGCGACAGCGAGTGCGTGATGCCGCTGCCGTCGCCGATGATGAACAGGCCCTTGTGGCCGGTCTCCAGATTGTCGTCGACCGTGACCTCCATGTTGTAGAACTTGACCTCGACGCCGTAGAGCAGCGTGTCATCGTTCGCCGTGCCCGGCGCAATCTTGTCGAGGGCATAGATCATCTCAATGATGCCGTCGAGAATACGCTTCGGGATGACCAGAGAAAGGTCTCCGGGCGTCGCCGTGAGGGTCGGGGTGACGAAGGACTTGGAGATGCGCTTGGGCGTGGAGCGCTGACCGCGGATGAGGTCGCCGAAGCGCTGCACCATGACGCCGCCGCCCAGCATGTTGGAAAGCCGCGCGATGGACTCGCCGTAGCCGTTGGAGTCCTTGAAGGGCTCCGTGAAATGCTTGGAGACGAGCAGCGCGAAGTTCGTGTTCTCGGTCTGGCGGGCAGGATCCTCATAGCTGTGGCCGTTGACGGTCACGATGCCGTTCGTGTTCTCATGCACGACCGCTCCCTTCGGATTCATGCAGAAGGTGCGCACCAGGTCCTGATATTTTTCGGTCTTATAGACGATTTTGCTCTCATACAGCTCGTCAGTCAGGTGCTTGAAGATCTCTGCCGGAAGCTCCACGCGAACGCCGATGTCGACGCGGTTGGAAAGCGTCCCGATGCCAAGCTCAGCGCAGACGCCCTCCATCCACTTGCTGCCGCTGCGGCCGACGGAGATGATGCACTGCTTGCAGGTATGATTTCCCGCATCGGTCACGATCTCATAGCCGCCGTCCTTCTCAAGGACCTGACGCACCGGCGTGCGGAAGTGGAAATCGACCTTCGGATCGAGCTCTGCAAAGAGGTTTTCCAGCACGACATAGTTGATGTCCGTCCCGAGGTGGCGCACCGACGCGTCGAGCAGGTGCAGCCCGCATTGCAGGCAGCGCGTCTTGAAGGCGCTGTTCGAGGTGGTGTAGAGCTTTGTGCCCGCACCGCCGTGCGTGACGTTGATCTCGTCCACATAATTCATCAGCTCCAGCGCCTGCTTTTTGCCGATGTGCTCATAGAGCGTGCCGCCGAAGTCATTAGTGATGTTGTACTTGCCGTCGGAGAACGCACCTGCGCCGCCGAAGCCGTTCATGATCGCACAGGTCGGGCAGCCGATGCAGTGCTTCACGTTCTTGCCGTCAATGGGGCACTTGCGCTTTTCCAGCGGCTGTCCCTCCTCAAATACGGCGATTTTCAGCTCCGGACGGAGCTTCGCCAGCTCATAGGCGGAGAAAATACCGCCGGGGCCGGCGCCAATGATGATCACGTCATATTGCATATCGTTTATCCTTTCAGAAATTCAGAAAATAGAACGCCCTGGGGCGGAATTTGCCTCTGCACAACATTTTTTATTGTAACAAATATTTCGCAAAACATCAAGCGCATGTTTTCCTTCCGGCGGTATTATAAAATCTGCGGTCTGCTATAAGCGCCACGCAGGCTTTTTAAGCGCGAACCAAGCCACGAGGTTCGCGCTTGAGAGCTTGTCAAAAAGTCTTTTTGACAAGCGCAGCGCCCGAACGGCTTTGTGCCGTCCGGGCGCTTTGGGTATCCTTGCCTTATTTGATCGTTTCACTGCTGTTGAGGACGGGCGTGCTGTATAAAAACAGGACGTCCTTCCCCGAAAAATCGACCCACTTGCCAAGCCGCGCGGGCGCGATGTAGCGGATGTCGATCAGGGTGATCTTCGCATAGCCCTCTGCCAGCAGCGGTGCGAGGCTGCTGGCAAACGAGTCGCGGAAGACGATCAGCTCGCGCCCGGTCTTGGCCTGCGGATTTGTGATCGTGAGCAGCGACTTTGAGCCGGAAAGAAACAGCGCATAGGCATCGTTTCCCTCGGCTGCCGCAAGGTCGTAGACAGGAATCTCCGTGTCCGTCTCATAGTCGTAGACCGTGCAGCCGCGCAGGATGTCGTTTTCCAGATAGCAGAGCGTGTCCGGTGCAAGCGGCAGCGCCGACTGCCCGCAGTAGACGCCGTAGAACGGCGTGTCCAGCGTCTTTGTCTCATACTGCGCCGTGAGCGTCACACCCATGTTTTCCGCCAGAAGCGCCGCCGCTTCAGTGAGCATCTCCTGCCGCCAGTGGATGTCGGTGCGGTAGTAGCAGTCGAGCGTCAGCGCCGGCGTGAGATCGATATAGTCCGCATACGGCATTTTCTCACAGACCGCGCTGACAAACGCTTCGTAGTCCATCGAGGGATAGCCGTTTTTCGCCGCAAGAAAATAGTTTTTATCCGGTATGGGCGCAAAATAGACGTGCCCGGCATTGCCCTTGAGGTAATTTTCGTAGATCCACGCGAAGCGCTCCGCCGCGTGCTCCACAGACGATTCGTTCATGGGATAGTCGAGCTTTGCAGCGCAGCCGTCCGCGAGATAGATGCCGTGGTCGTCCTTCTGGCCGAGCGCGCCGCGAAGCGTCCACGCCTTGAGCCGCCGAAAGCCGTCACGCAGTGGAAACTGATCCTGCGATGCGCTTTCAAAGCCCGTCATATAGCTTCCGTTCAAAACCGCCTCCGCCGAGAGCTTCGGCATCTGCGCAAGCGCTCTGCGCTCCGAGGCGGAGACCGCGTCCGCGGGCTTGAGGACGTTCCACACTGCAAGCCCGAACAGCAAAACGCCTGTCAGGACGAGCACGGAGCACTGTCTTCGTTTTTCCGTCATATCCGTCCCTCCTTAAAAGCGGAAATACAGGAACGGGTTGAACGACCCGTCCACCAGAAACGCCGTGCAGACAGCCAGCAGCGCCGCAAGCGCCAGCGGCTCAAGCACGCCGATCACGCCTGCACCGGTCTTGCTGCGTCCGGCGGCCTCTGCGAGCTTTTTGGGAAGCGGCGTTGCACCGACAGCCGCCAGGATCAGCAGCACCGCATTGCTCCGCAGCAGATACAGCGCCTCCTGACTGACCGGAGGCAGCCCCGCGCCGAACAGGGCTTTGAACGTTTTGAGTGCCTCCGTCACGCTGGACGCGTCGAACAGCACAAAGCCGAACAGGACGAACAGCAGCACGTAGATGTGCCCAAACCAGCGGTTGTTCTTCAAAAACGGCAGCAGCCACAGCTTCTCCGCCGTCAGCAGCACCGCAAACAGCAGCCCCCAGAGGACGAAGTTCCATGCCGCGCCGTGCCACAGGCCGGTTGCCAGCCAGACGATCAGGATGTTCAAAAGCTGCCGCGCCTTCCCCTTCCGGTTGCCGCCCAGCGGAACATAGAGATAATCCCGGAACCATGAGCCGAGCGAGATGTGCCACCGCCGCCAGAACTCCGTGATGCTGCCCGCAATATATGGATAGTTGAAGTTCTCGGAAAATCGGAAGCCGAAAATGCTTCCAAGTCCGATCGCCATATCGCTGTAGCCGGAAAAATCGTAATAGATCTGGAGCATGAACGCGGCGGCATAGAGCCATCCGAACAGGACCGATGCGTCCTGCGTCGTTTTATAGGCGCTCGCCAGCGAGCCCAGCAGATTTGCGATCAGGATTTTCTTGGAAAGCCCGATCACGAACCGCCGCACACCGTATGCCGCGCCGGCACATGTGTGCGTGCGCGATCCAAGCTGCGCCGCAATGTCGGAATACCGGACGATCGGCCCCGCGATGAGCTGCGGAAACATGGCGATGTATGCCGCAAGGTCGATGAAATTGCGCTGCACCGGAACTTCGCCGCGATAGACGTCGATGAGGTAGCTCACGATCTGGAAGGTGTAAAAGCTGATGCCGATGGGCAGCGCGATCTTCAAAAACGGCACCGAAAGCCCGGTCAGGGCGTTCAGATTCGCGATCATAAAATCAGCGTATTTAAAATACGCGAGCATCGCAAGGCTCAATACCACGCCCGCCGCAAGGCAGACCTTTCCGCTGCGCCGCTCACGGCTCTTTTCGATCAGCAGGCCAAAAATGTAGCCCTGCATGATGGAAAAAAGCATCAGCAGCAGGTATTTCGGCTCGCCCCAGCCGTAGAAAAACAGGCTCGCCAGCAGCAGAACGCTGTTTTTCAGTTTTTTCGGAGCTGCGAAATAGACAAGCAGCACGCAGGGCAGAAAATAATACAAAAACGGGATACTGGAAAACAGCATAACAGCAGCCTTTCAAATCAAAATTGCGCCGCGCAGGCGCCTTGGCACGCTGCGCGGCGCGGAACGTTCGGTTTACGCGATATTCTGCCCGTATGTCAGACGATGGGGTCCTCGCTGACGATCACGGTGTCGGGATACGCCTCGGCGAGCTTATCGCGGAAGGTGTTGACCAGCTCCTCATCGCCAAAGACCTCAACGAGATATCCGCCGACGCTCGCCACGATCAGCTTGTCGGGGAAGCCGCACATCCACTGCTTGTTCATGACGTACTCCTTCACATCGGCAGCCACGCTCTCGGCGTCGGCAGCGTCCTTCAGACGGAACGCGCCGCAGGTGAAGGTGTTGGCGTTCATCATGTGCATGAGGGATGCCGCGTCGTCGATCTTCTCGACGTCTGCCTGCGGGAAGCTCAGCAGATACTCGACGTCCTCCGGCTTTGCAAGGCCGACCTTGCCGGGTGCGTCGTCCTTCATGTTGGCCTCGTCATAGTCACCGCCGGCAGCAGAGAACTTATCCTCTTCTGCGTACTTTGCCCACACCTCGTTCAGAAGCGTCAGCGCGTCGGGGATCTTTACGGTTTCTTCCTCAGGCTTCTGATCCTCAGTCGTCTGATTTTCCGTTGTCTGATCCTTATCCGTCTGGTCCTCAGCCGGGGCCTTTGCCGCGCACGCGGCAAGCGAGCAGACCGTCAGGACGGCAAGCAGAAGTGCAATTACCTTTTTCATAGTGTGTTATCCTCCAATTTGTTTCTGCGGTGCGGATCGTCCGCACCGTTCTTCATGACGACTTTTCGCAGCATCCGTTGCAAAAAATCTCGCGTATTGTAGCGTATAATTGTAAACATTTTGTGAACACGGCGTTGATTCTCCGCGCGCTCTGTGGTATAACAGTCCGCAGAGAGAGAAAGCGAGGGATCGTTATGCAGATGCAACTGACACAGGGCCGTCCGGACAGCCCGGAGGGGCGACTTTCCAAGGAGCTTGCCGTCTATGACCTGCTGGACAGACTGGGGATCGACTATCAGCGCGTTGACCACGACGCCGCATTCACGATGGAGGCCTGCCTCGAGGTAGACACGCTGCTGGCGCCTGCCGTCATGTGCAAAAATCTGCTGCTGTGCAACACGCAGAAAACGCGGTTTTATCTTTTGATGCTCGGCTGCGACAAGAAATTCCGTACAGGAGAGATCTCCCGCCAGATCGGCAGCGCACGTCTTTCCTTTGCACCGCCCGAGCCGATGGAGGAATACCTGGACATCACGCCCGGCTCGCTGAGCGTCATGGGACTGATGAACGACCATGAAAATCACGTCCGGCTGCTCATTGACGAGGACATCCTTGCATCCGCATTGGTGGGCTGCCATCCGTGCGTCAATACCGCAAGCCTCCGTCTTTCCGTGCGGGATCTGCTTGAGAAATTCTTGCCCGCCGTCGGCCACGATTATACGCCCGTTCACGCATCCTGACACCATTTTATAAGCAATTTGTACGCCTGTCAAAGCCTTTTGGCAAGCGCGCGCCGCCGCATGGGGATCCTGCGGCGGCGTTTTTCATTTTTCCGCATTTGCTTCTGACTTCTCTCATGAACGCGCAGACGGCGCAGTTTGTGCAGCTCATCGAATACCGCTCATATTTTTTGTCGCTTTTTGTCCATTCCGCTGATTGTTTTCGTCGATTTAAAGTGCTATAATTTGCATCACAGAAGTGAGGACGAGTCCTCCATGGAATCTGGCCCCGCGTGAGCGGGCGTCATCAGGAAAGGAAGCGACAGCCATGATGCGCAATGCAGCTGCTCTCAACAATATGCACGCAGTATCTCTGTCCGGCCGCTTCTATTATTATGCGCAGGTCTGCTTTGCAGGCCTTTATTTTGCATGCCTGAATACGTCCGGCCGGAGCCAAACGCCCACACCAGATTTCTGATCTATGGAATGAACGGGGCGCTGTCCGGATGGACGGCGCCCCGTTTTTTTGCGCCGCAGGCCCTTCGCGTGCGGCAACAAATGTATCTGCATAAAAAGGAGACATCATCATGAAAAAGAAAATCTTCGCACTCTTGCTGGCAGCCGCCATGCTGCTGACCCTCGCGGCCTGTGCCGCATCCCCCGCCGCCGCGCCGTCTGACGGCGACAAGCCCACCTATACCATCGGCATCTGTCAGCTCGCCCAGCACGAGGCGCTTGACGCGGCAACAAAGGGCTTCATCGACGCGCTGAACGAAGCGCTTCCCGGTCAGGTCAAGATCGAGGAAAAGAACGCTTCCGGCGACAGCGCCAACTGCTCCACCATTGTAAACGGCTTTGTTTCCGAGGGCGTTGATCTCATCATGGCCAACGCCACCCCGGCTCTGACCGCCGCAGCCGCCGCGACGAGCGACATCCCCATTCTCGGTACCTCCATCACCGCATACGGCGTGGCGCTGGATCTCGACGATTTTGACGGCACCGTCGGCGGCAACATCTCCGGCACCTCCGACCTTGCTGATCTTGAAAAGCAGGCCGACATGATCACCGAATGGTTCCCCGAGGCACAAAAGGTCGCTCTGCTGTTCTGCTCCGCCGAGCCGAACTCCCGCTATCAGATCGAGGAGATCGCAAAGCACCTCGCCGCCAAGGGCATCGAAACGCAGGAGTTCGCGTTCACCGACACCAATGACGTTGCCTCCGTCACGCAGGCTGCCGCCGATTATGCCGATGTTGTCTATGTTCCCACCGACAACACCGCCGCCTCCAACGCTGAGGCCATCGCCAACATTCTTGTTCCCGCCGGTGTCCCCGCCATCACAGGTGAGGAGGGCATCTGCAAGGGCTGCGGTGTGGCTACGCTCTCCATCAGCTACTACGATCTCGGTGTGACCACCGGCAAGATGGCTGCACGGATCCTGACCGGCGAGGCCAACATCTCTGAAATGCCCATCGAGTTTACCGAGGCGACCCCGAAATACAACGCCGCCATGTGCGAAACGCTCGGCATCACGCCGCTGGAAGGCTACGCCGCCATTGAAGAATAATTCTGCCCTGCGGAAGCGGAGCGCTTCTCCGCTTCCGCATCGGCACTTGTAAAAGGAGTATCCATATGAGTTTTCTTTCGTCGCTGATGAATGCGCTGCCCGGTGCCGCCGCACAGGGGCTTGCGTGGGGCATCATGGCCATCGGCGTGTACATCACCTACCGGATTCTGGACGTCGCAGACCTGACCGTCGATGGCTCGCTCGCCACCGGCGGCGCCGTCTGCGTCATGCTCATCCGCGCGGGGCTCAATCCGTGGGTGGCGCTCTTGTGCGCGCTGCTGGCAGGTATGCTTGCAGGACTCGTCACCGGCCTTCTTCACACGCGCTGCGGCATTCCCGCCATTCTCTCCGGCATCCTGACGCAGCTCGCGCTCTACTCGGTCAACCTGCGCATCATGGCAAGCAAGGCCAATCAGGCGCTCAGTGTAGACAAATACGACCTGCTTCTGTCGCAGCGCTACGTCCGCTCGCTGTCGCTCAACAATCCACTGCCCCTGCTGCTGCTTTTCACCGTGGCCGTCATCGCCGCACTTTACTGGTTCTTCGGCACGGAAAAGGGCGGCTCCATCCGCGCAACGGGTGACAACCCCAACATGGCGCGCGCGCAGGGCATCAACACCGACTCCAACATCGTGCTCGGACTCATGCTCTCGAACGGTCTTGTCGCGCTGTCCGGTGCGCTTCTGGCGCAGTATCAGGGCTCGAGCGACATCAACATGGGACGCGGCGCGATCGTCATCGGTCTTGCTGCCGTCATCATCAGCGAAGTCCTCTTTGGAAGGCTCTTTGTCAACTTCGGACTCAAACTCTTTGCCGTCTCCATCGGTGCGATCGTCTACTACATCGTGCTGCAGCTCGTTCTCCAGCTTGGACTCAACACGAACGACCTCAAGCTGTTCACCGCCATCATCGTGGCGATCTTCCTCGCCGTGCCCCATCTTCAGGCGCAGGCGAAAAGCTCCTTCTCCCACGCGAAGAAGCTGAGCGAAAAGGAAAGGAGCGAAAAATCATGCTGAGCATCGAGCACATCTCAAAAACCTTCAACCCCGGCACGATCAACCAGAAGCACGCCATCCGTGATCTGAGTCTTGAGCTGAAGGAGGGTGATTTTGTCACCGTCATCGGCGGAAACGGCGCTGGCAAATCAACGCTTCTGAACGCCGTGGCGGGCGTCTGGCCGGTTGATTCCGGCTCCATTCTCATCGGCGGAGCCGACGTCACCGGGATGCCGGAATACAAGCGTGCCCGCTTCATCGGCCGCGTATTTCAGGACCCGATGATGGGCACCGCGCCCAACATGCAGATCGAGGAAAATCTGGCGCTTGCATACCGCCGCGGCCAGCGGCGCGGTCTGTGCTGGGGCATCCGGCCCGCAGAACGCGCGCGCTACCGCGAGCAGCTTGCAGGGCTCGGTCTTGGACTGGAAAACCGCATGACCGCCAAGGTCGGCCTTCTCTCCGGCGGTCAGCGGCAGGCGCTGACGCTCCTGATGGC